>TARA_R110001606_G_scaffold21158_4_pt1 | contig 26094 bp, 27 predicted proteins | sample TARA_R110001606 | Tara Oceans TARA_R110001606 (sample SAMEA4398315) | marine metagenome | biome: Polar Biome; feature: [SRF] surface water layer (ENVO:00010504); material: water (ENVO:00002006), including particulate matter (ENVO:01000060) such as... | depth 5 m
TACTTTTTACGTAATTGCTGAATAACGCGTAGCTGTGCAATTGCTTCTGCAAGTTGTACTGCTGCTTGTTGATAATCTAATTCAGCGGCTGAAGAATTCGCCATTTGCGCTTCAGCTTCACGTTTAGCTGCTTCTGTTGCTTGTTCGTCAAGGTCTTCACCACGAACCGCTACATCAGCCAAAATAGTCACTATGTTCGGTTGCACTTCTAGAGTACCACCAGCAACATACATTACTTCTTCGTGACCAAATTGCTTTACTAAACGTACCATACCAGGTTTAAGGGCAGTCAATAGTGGCGCATGTCCTGGGTTTACACCTAGTTCACCTTCACTACCGCTTACTTGAATCGATTCAACCAGACCAGAGAATAACTTCCGCTCTGCGCTTACTACGTCAAGATGTACAGTCATAGCTGCCATACTACCCTCCTAATTACATGTTTTTGGCTTTTTCTTGAGCTTCTTCGATAGAGCCAACCATGTAGAACGCTTGCTCTGGCATATCATCAAATTCACCGTTTAAGATGCCTTTGAAGCCAGCAATTGTGTCTTTAAGTGACACGTATTTACCCGGTGATCCTGTGAAAACCTCTGCCACGAAGAATGGCTGAGATAGGAAACGTTGGATTTTACGTGCACGAGATACAAGTTGCTTATCTTCGTCAGAAAGCTCGTCCATACCTAGGATTGCAATGATGTCTTTAAGTTCTTTATAACGCTGAAGAACTGTCTGAACGCCACGTGCTGTATCGTAGTGCTCTTGACCAATTACTAATGGATCAAGTTGACGTGAAGATGAATCAAGTGGGTCTACCGCTGGGTAGATACCAAGTGACGCGATATCACGCGAAAGTACTACTGTTGCATCTAAGTGAGCAAACGTTGTTGCTGGAGATGGATCCGTTAAATCATCCGCAGGTACGTATACCGCTTGGATTGAAGTGATTGAACCCGTCTTAGTAGATGCGATACGCTCTTGCAGTACACCCATTTCTTCAGCAAGTGTAGGCTGGTAACCTACCGCTGATGGCATACGACCAAGAAGTGCAGATACTTCAGTACCAGCAAGTGTGTAACGGTAGATGTTATCTACGAAGAAAAGTACGTCGCGACCTTCGTCACGGAACTTTTCAGCCATAGTAAGACCTGTTAACGCTACGCGTAAACGGTTACCTGGAGGCTCATTCATCTGACCGTATACAAGCGATACTTTATCAAGTACGTTTGAATCGTTCATTTCATGGTAGAAATCGTTACCCTCACGAGTACGCTCACCAACACCGGCGAATACTGAGTAGCCGCTGTGCTCGATTGCGATGTTACGAATAAGTTCCATCATGTTTACGGTTTTACCAACACCGGCACCACCGAATAAACCAACTTTACCACCTTTAGCGAATGGACATACAAGGTCGATTACCTTGATACCAGTTTCTAAAAGTTCTACTGAACTTGATTGCTCTTCGTATGAAGGCGCTGCACGGTGAATAGACATACGGTCTTCTTCGCCGATTGGACCAGCTTCATCGATTGGCTCACCAAGTACGTTCATGATACGACCAAGCGTTGCTTTACCAACTGGAACTTGAATCGCTTCACCTGTGTTTGATACTAATGCACCACGGCGTAAACCGTCAGTAGTACCTAGTGCGATAGTACGTACCACACCGCCACCTAGCTGTTGTTGAACTTCTAGAGTCAAACCAGCTAAATCGCCATCTGTTATTTTTAACGCGTCATATACGGCTGGCACGCTGTCTTGTGAAAATTCAATATCCACAACGGCGCCGATAATTTGGACGACCTTACCTAAACTCATGTCTATTCCTCTCGTTAATCTTTGCCCGAAGCATTAAACTGCTGCTGAACCAGAACAAATCTCACTAATTTCTTGTGTGATTGCCGCTTGGCGAGCCTTGTTATAAACAAGCTGTAACTCATCCATAAGGTCGCCTGCGTTATCAGTTGCAGCTTTCATTGCAACCATACGGGCGGCCTGTTCAGAGGCAGCATTTTCAACTACACCTTGGTATACTTGAGATTCCACAAAACGAACCATTAATGTATCCAAAATTGCTTTTGGATCTGGTTCGTAAATGTAATCCCAACGGTGTGCAAGTTCTTTGCTTTCGTCTTTTGGCAAAGGCAACAACTGATCGATTGTTGGCTCTTGCTTCATGGTATTTACAAACTTGTTGTAAACCACATACAAGCGGTCTAATTTGCCTTCATTGAATGCTTCTAGCATTACTTTTACCGGACCAATTACGTCGGTAATAGAAGGCGCATCGCCTAACCCTGATTTTTTGGCAAGTACTGTTCCACCAAAACGGTTAAAGAAAGTGCCGGCTTTTGAGCCCATAACTGCGAAATCTGCAGAAACACCTTTTTCTTTCCACGCTTTGATATCTAAAGATACTTTCTTAAACTCATTAGAGTTTAAGCCACCACATAAACCACGGTCGGTAGAAATGACGATATAACCAACGCGCTTGACCTCACGCTCTTCCATATATGGATGGCGATATTCAAGGTTAGCATTAGCAACATGACCGATCACTTTGCGTAAATTTTCAGCGTACGGACGGCTTGAAGCCACTCGTTCCTGTGCCTTTTTCATTTTAGACGCAGCAACCATTTCCATAGCGCTAGTGATCTTTTGAGTATTTTTAATACTACCGATCTTGCTTTTAATCTCTTTTCCGCTGGCCATGACTCTTTCTCCGAATCAAGGTGTGCTTTAGCGAACTAAAGCGCACCATTTATAACTAAATTACCAAGTTTGCGTAGATTTAAACTTCTCTAGAAGTTCTTTAAGCTGCGCTTCGATCTCGGCATTGTAGTTACCAGTTTCATTGATTTGAGCCATAAGCTCTGCGTATGTGCTGTTTGCATAAGAAAGTAACCCAGCTTCGAAATCCATGATTTTAACGATTTCGATATCTTGAAGGTAACCTTTCTCTGCTGCAAATAACGACAAAGACATTTCAGCAACAGACATTGGCGCGTACTGTTTCTGCTTCATTAGCTCTGTTACACGCTCACCATGCTCAAGTTGAGCACGAGTTGCATCATCAAGGTCAGACGCGAACTGCGAGAACGCAGCTAATTCACGATACTGAGCTAGGGCTAGACGAATACCGCCACCTAGTTTCTTAACGATTTTAGTTTGTGCAGCACCACCAACACGCGATACCGAGATACCAGCATTTACTGCCGGACGGATACCTGAGTTGAATAAGTCAGTTTCTAAGAAGATCTGACCATCGGTGATAGAGATAACGTTAGTCGGTACGAACGCAGAAACGTCGCCGCCTTGAGTTTCAATGATTGGCAATGCCGTCAATGAACCTGTTTTACCTTTCACTTCACCATTGGTGAACTTTTCAACGTACTCAGCGTTTACACGCGATGCACGCTCAAGAAGACGAGAGTGAAGATAGAATACGTCACCTGGGTATGCTTCACGACCTGGTGGACGCTTAAGTAGCAATGAGATTTGACGGTAAGCAACTGCTTGCTTAGATAAATCATCATATACGATTAATGCGTTTTCACCACGGTCACGGAAGTATTCACCCATAGTACAGCCCGCGAACGGTGCTAAGTACTGAAGTGCCGCAGACTCAGAAGCAGATGCAACAACTACGATAGTATTTGCTAATGCACCGTGCTCTTCTAATTTACGTACTACGTTAGCAATAGTAGATGCTTTTTGACCAATCGCTACGTACACACACTTAACGCCTGTGTCTTTTTGATTGATGATTGCATCGATTGCTAGTGCAGTTTTACCTGTTTGGCGGTCACCGATCACAAGTTCACGTTGACCACGACCCACTGGGATCATCGCATCGATAGATTTATAACCAGTTTGTACTGGCTCATCTACTGATTTACGTTCGATTACACCCGGTGCAATTTTTTCTACAGGTTCAAAACCGTCGTTATCTAAAGCGCCTTTACCGTCGATAGGTGCACCTAGTGTGTTTACAACACGACCAAGTAAACCAGCACCAACAGGAACTTCTAAGATACGACCAGTTGTGTATACTTTTACGCCTTCTGTAAGGTCAGCGTATGGACCCATTACTACTGCACCAATTGAGTCACGCTCAAGGTTTAGTGCGATAGCATAACGGTTGCCTGGAAGCTCAATCATTTCACCTTGCATACAGTCAGCAAGACCGTGGATGCGAATGATACCGTCAGTAACAGATACAATTGTACCTTCGTTACGAGCTTCACTTACAACTTCGAACTTCTCAATACGTTGTTTGATCAGATCAGAAATTTCAGTGGAATTAAGTTGCATGCTCTTCTTCCCAATTACGATTGTAGTGTAGTGGCTAAACGGTTTAATTTACCGCGAACAGTGCCGTCGATTACTGTGTCTCCAGCCTTAATCATAAGGCCACCAACAAGTGATTCGTCAACACTACAATTCAGCTTAACTTTGCGTGCGAAACGTTTTTCAAGTGCCGCTACCAGTGTTTCTTGCTGCGTTGCAGCAAGGGTTGTTGCAGAGGTGATGTCAACATCAATCTCTTTATCGTAATCTGCTTTAAAAGCAGAGAACAATTGTGCAACAGCTGGTAGGGCGGTCAAACGTCCATTTTCAGCCATCACCTTTACAAGGTTTTGACCGTATTCGTTGAGTTGCTCTGCACAAACAGAAATAACAATTTCTGATTGCTTATCAGCAGAGGCGCTTCCAGTTAGGAATTGAGCGACTTGTTCATTTTTCGCCACTTCTGAAGCAAAAAACAACATATCATTCCAACTCTCAACTACGCCTTTTTCAACGGCAAATTCAAAGGCCGCTTTAGCGTATGGGCGAGCGATTGTAGTCAATTCAGACATGCTCAGACCCTCCTATTAAAGCTCAGCTACAAGTTTTTCAACAATGTCGCTGTGCGCGGCTTCATTGATTTCGCGCTCTAGAATCTTCTGTGCGCCGATAACCGCTAAAGTAGCAACTTGCTTACGCAGTTCTTCTTTAACACGGTTACGCTCGGCTTCAATTTCAGAATGACCTTGAGCAATGATGTTTTCGCGCTCGTCGTGACCACGAGATGTCTCTTCGTCTACGATTTGCGTTGCACGCTTCTTAGCTTGCTCGATGATTTCAGCAGCTTGTGATTTAGCTTCTTTAAGTTCTGCAGTTGCTTTTTTACGAGCAAGTTCAAGATCTTTTTCAGCTTTATCAGAGGCCGCTAAACCATCTTCAATTTTTTTCTGGCGAGCTTCAATAGCACCGTTAAGTGGTGGCCACACAAACTTCATGCAGAACCAAACAAAAACGATAAATGCTATTAATTCGCCGAGTAGAGTAAGGTTTAAACTCACAACCACTCCTCCTTAGTCAATAGTTGATCGCGGATAAAGTATTTTTTCAATATTAAAGTGCGAACAACATGTATAGACCAATACCTACACCGATCATCGCGATAGCATCGATAAGACCCGCTACGATGAACATTTTAACTTGTAGTTGTGGTGCAAGCTCAGGTTGACGAGCAGCAGACTCAAGGAATTTACCACCTAAGTTACCAAAACCGATAGCAGTACCTAAAGCACCAAAACCGATAAGTAACGCTACAGCGATATATTTAAGACCTAGTACGATTTCCATTGTTTTCTCCGATTAATTTTCAAAGTTTAAAGTTTAAGTAAAAAAATCTTTATTGAACTGACGTCTGATTAATGATCAGTTGACGCCATGCTCAGGTATACAATTGTTAGCATCATGAAGATGAATGCTTGCAATACGATTACGAGAATGTGGAACACAGCCCATACGAAGTGCAGTGGTAATTGGAATAAGCCAATCGCTGCAATCAGAATGAAGATCAATTCACCTGCGTATAAGTTACCAAATAAACGTAGTGCCAATGAGATTGGCTTAGCAAACAAGGTTACTAGCTCTAGTAACAAGTTTACTGGAATAAATAGTGCTTGAACCACTGGGTTCTTAACGTTAAACGGTTGTAATGTAAGTTCTTTAACAAAACCCATAACGCCTTTAACGCGAATCGAATAAAAGATGATAAGTGCGAATACACCTAAACCCATTGCTAACGTTAAGTTAAGATCGGTTGTAGGTACCACTTTCATATAAGTATGCGATTGACCGCTTGAAATAACATCCCAAGACTCACCACTAATCAATGCCGCAGCAGTTGGTAGGAAGTCAACAGGTATTAAATCCATTAAGTTCATCAAGAATACCCAGACAAAAATTGTCAGAGCAAGAGGGGCAATTAGTTTACTTTTACCGTGAAAGGTATCTTTCACGTTAGAGTCAACGAATTCTACGACCATCTCGATAAAGCACTGAAATTTACCAGGAACACCAAGCGTTGCTTTATTCGCAGCGCGCTTGAAGATCCATAGAAAGATCAATCCTAAACCGATAGACCATGCTAGGGTATCGACATTAAGTACCATCCACCAATTGTTAGGGTCGTCGGATAGACGCACCTGACCGTTGGTTAGGTGGTGCTTGATGTAACCCGTTAGAGTTAGCTCTTCACCTGCAGCCATGTTATATCCCAAAAGTTAATGATTAAAAAAAACTGGCGCGAACAATCCAACGAACATCACTAATATAAAACTACAAAAAAATGGCAAAAAGATTACCGGATACAGTTTAAATATCAGCGCAAACAAAAAGATTGTTAGCAAAAATTTTAATCCGTTGCCGCGTTTAAACGAGGCAAACACTTGTTTTGCTTTACTAGCACCCATATAACGGAATGCATAGATAACAAATACAAAATTAGGGAGCACCGCTACAGTGCCTCCAGCGATAGCTGAAAGGCCGGCATCTACTCCCCAACCAACAAAAATGATTACAGCAGCAACTAATGCTACAACACCCTGAAGACATATTAATTTTAATGCGGCAAGCCGATATGGCCTCGCTAACTTATTTGTCACGTTTAGTTAACCTTAGTGGCAATCTAATTGTCAGGGCATGAAAACTGGCGAAATTATACTGATTCCTACCAGTTTTGCAACTTGAGTCGGTGTATTGTGGTGCAAATTTGCGACGAATGTCTCTTTTTGGACATGATATTTATTAATGCTCGGAATTCTCTGCATTTATACGGCTTAAAATTCCATCTAACTCTTCTAAGTTAGTATACGAAATAACTAAGTTTCCTTTGCCCTTTTTATTGTAGTTAATTTCAACTTTAGCACCCAAGTTTTCGGCTAATTGTTGTTCTAACTGTTTGACATCTGGATCTTTTTCGAAAGTTTCTTTTTTAGGGGCAGGTTCAATAATTGAACGAACTAATTTTTCTGTTTCGCGTACAGTTAAAGCCTTTGCTACAGCCAGTCGAGCAGCATCAGATTGTGCTTCACCTTCAAGGGCTAATAAACAACGCGCATGCCCCATTTCAATATCGCCATGTTCCAACAATATTTTAACATCATCATTAAGATTATTTAGTCGTAATAAATTAGTTACCGTCGTGCGTGATTTGCCTACGGCATCTGCCACTTGTTGGTGAGTTAATTCAAACTCAGTTAACAAACGGTGCAATGCAACCGCTTCTTCCATGGCATTTAGATCTTCGCGTTGAATATTTTCAATCAATGCGATGGCCACCGCAGCTTCATCAGGCACATCTTTAATGATACATGGTACTACGTCTAGCTTAGCTATTTGTGCAGCACGCCAGCGACGTTCACCAGCAATTATCTCATAACTGTTTTCTGCTACTGGACGAACTACAATTGGCTGAATAATCCCTTGCGATCGAATTGAGCTTGCTAGCTCTTCAAGCGCTTCTTCGGACATGTCTTTACGTGGCTGATATTTACCTGAGTGTAAAAACTCAATCGGTAGCTTTTGCAGTTCACTACTGGTTGGCTGAACAATTACATCCTGCTCACTCACGTTGGGTTGTTCAGTGCGGGCACTCGGTGCTGGTTTTGACGAGCTTAATAAAGCATCGAGTCCTCGGCCTAAACCGCGTTTTTTAGCAGACATGTTCTTTTTACCTCAAGTTAGGCGACGATTGGGGATATTTTTTCTTTTCTGCGTAACATTTCACCGGCAAGTGCTAAATACGCTTTAGCGCCACTTGATGCCCGGTCATAATACATTGCGGGTGCACCAAAACTCGGCGCTTCAGCTAAACGTACATTACGTGGGATCACGGTGCGGTATACTTTATCGCCAAAATGTTGTTTAAGCTGCTCAGATACATCATTGGCCAAACGATTACGCGGATCGTACATAGTACGTAAAATCCCTTCAATCTGTAGTTTTGGATTAACTAACTTGGCTAATTGCGTAATTGTGTCCATTAATGCGGTTAAGCCTTCAAGCGCATAATATTCACATTGCATAGGCACTAAAATTGAATCCGCGGCCGCCATTGCATTCACCGTAAGCATGTTCAGCGATGGTGGGCAGTCGATAAAAATAAATTCATATTGATCAGATATTTTTTCAAGGGCATTGCGTAGTCGTACTTCTCGAGCATAAAGCTCCATCAGTTTAACTTCGGCGGCGGTAACATCACCATTGGCAGCAATTAAATGATATTCACCAGAGGTTTCTTTAGTAACAACTTCTTCAATTGGTTTATCTTCGATTAATAAATCATAAATTGTTGCCACATCGCCGTATTTGTCTACGCCGCTACCCATGGTTGCATTGCCTTGCGGATCGAGATCAATAAGCAACACTTTACGTTTAGTTGCAGCCATTGATGCCGCGAGATTAACTGCTGTGGTGGTTTTACCCACACCACCTTTTTGGTTTGCTATTGCGATGACTTTTGCCACAGTATCTCTGATCCCTAGTCTTTAGAAAGAATAATTAAATGTCTTTGCGCATCTAATTTTGGTACTTCCAAGGTGATTTTTTGCTCGAACTTAACACCTGCAGGTAAAGATTCTAGCTCTTCACTTGGAAATACGCCTTTTAAGGCAATAAACTTACCTGAATGATCAATCAAGTGCGAACACCAGTCAACCATATCTTGTAAAGATGCAAAAGCACGACTCAATACACCATCTAATTTAACACTTGGTTGATAATCTTCAACTCTAGACTGCACTGGGGTTACATTTTTCAGACCTAGCTCATGTTTTACCTGCGTTAAAAAACGCACGCGTTTACCTAAACTATCTAATAAAATAAATTGTGTATTAGGTAATGCAATAGCTAATACGATACCCGGAAGGCCAGGACCCGTACCAACATCAATATAATGATGACCGGGTAGGTGAGGTGCAACAACTAAGCTATCCATAATATGCTTAATCATCATATCCTCAGGTAAACGCACTGAGGTTAAATTATAAGCTTTGTTCCATTTGTTGAGTAACTCAACATATTGAACCAATTGTTGCTGTTGTTTTTCAGTTAGCGCAATATCAGTTTGCGCTAACAAAGTAGTTAATTGTTGCTGTAACACAGTATTCCTTAATGACTACGCAATTTTACGTAGTAAGCCTTGCTTCTTCAGATAAACTAATAATAGCGAAATAGCAGCAGGCGTGATACCTGAAATACGTGATGCTTGACCGATTGTATCAGGACGCGCCTCAGTTAATTTAGCAACCACTTCATTTGATAGACCCGATACGATCGAGTAATCATAATCTTTAGGCAAAATAGTTAACTCATGACGAAGTTGCTTATTGATCTCTTCTTGCTGACGAGCAATATAACCTGCGTACTTAGTGTGGATCTCAACTTGCTCTAACGCTGTTGCATGATCAAACTCAGATCCTAATCCTTCGATCGCCATTAGATCGTTATAACGGATCTCAGGGCGACGTAATAATTCTTCTAAACTTGCTTCTCGGGTTAATGGTGTTTTAAGTAAGCCATTAACTTGATCAATTACAGCGTGATCTTTATGGATCCAAGTTTCTTTGATCCGTTGAGATTCTTTTGCAATGATATCCATTTTTTCATTAAATGCTTGCCAGCGTTCATCGTTAACTAAACCAAGTTCACGACCTTTTGCTGTTAAACGAATATCAGCATTGTCTTCACGTAGTAACAAACGGTATTCAGCACGACTAGTAAACATACGGTACGGTTCTTTGGTACCTAGTGTAGTTAAATCGTCGATTAATACACCGACATAAGCTTCATCACGGCGTGGTGTCCAAGGCTCTTTACCTTGCACTTGCAATGCTGCATTCATACCGGCAATTAAGCCTTGTGCACCGGCTTCTTCATAGCCTGTAGTGCCATTGATTTGTCCAGCAAAGAACAAACCATCAATAAATTTGGTCTCTAATGATTTCTTTAAATCGCGTGGATCAAAAAAGTCGTACTCGATAGCATAGCCTGGACGGCAAATATGTGCATTTTCAAAGCCAGTGATTGATTGCACAATCTCTAATTGCACATCAAATGGCAAACTAGTTGAAATACCATTTGGATAAAGCTCATAAGATGTTAGGCCTTCAGGCTCAACAAAAATTTGATGTTTGTCTTTATCTGCAAAGCGAACAATTTTATCTTCAATAGAAGGACAGTAACGTGGACCAATCCCTTCAATAACACCTGAGTACATAGGTGAACGATGTAAATTATTGCGGATCACATCATGAGTTTTTTCATTGGTGTATGTGATGAAGCAAGAAATTTGTTGTGGATGATCTAACTGCTTACCCATAAATGAAAACACCGGTGTTATAGCATCACCAGGTTGTTGTTCCATTTTACTAAAATCAACTGTACGGGCATCAATACGTGGTGGCGTTCCAGTTTTTAAGCGATCAACACGAAATGGTAATTCACGTAAACGATTTGCTAATGCGATTGAAGGTGGATCACCAGCGCGACCACCTTTGAAGTTTTCTAAGCCAATGTGAATTTGGCCACCAAGGAAAGTGCCTACGGTTAATACCACAGAAGGTGCGCTAAAACGCAGTCCCATTTGAGTAACAACACCTGTTATTTTATTATTTTCAACAATCAGATCATCACATGATTGCTGAAAGATCTTCAGGTTATCTTGGTGTTGTAAAATATCTTGAATAGCAGCTTTATATAAAGCGCGATCTGCTTGTGCACGAGTAGCTCTTACTGCAGGTCCCTTTGAAGAATTTAAAGTACGGAATTGAATACCGCCTTTATCAATTGCTTGGGCCATTGCACCACCTAGTGCATCAATTTCTTTAACCAAATGACCTTTGCCAATACCACCAATTGCTGGGTTACATGACATCTGACCAAGGGTATCCATATTGTGAGTCAGCAGTAGGGTATTCATACCCATACGTGCAGCAGCTAACGCAGCTTCTGTACCTGCATGTCCACCACCAACAACAATAACATCAAAATTTTCGTGAAAAATCATTTCGGGATCCTACTTAATCAACCAGCAAACTTTCAAGGGGGAGCGTATTCTACCTATAAATTTACAGAAGATAAATGATTAAACTGTGGCCAAGATCTAAGTAAATGATCTCTAATAATATAAAGGATCTTTTAAAGAGATCTTTTATTACTGTTACTACTACTGAGCATGATTTCTGTTGATAAGGTTTAGTTTACTTATTAAAACATAAAGTTAGATCGGATCTAAAGGTGTTAATATGATCGGATCTAACTGATTATAAGCTCTGATCAAAAAGGCTCTTTATGCACAGGGGGTATTGGATCAGATCTTATCCAATGGATAACATAGTCTTAAAACGCAGTTAGATCATAGCTTATCCACAATCTGATCTAAATACTCAGTAAATTGTGGGTAACTTTAAATTTGGATCTAAACTGTGATCTTAATTAAATACGGTTTATTTGCTCGATCCAGCTTGGTAACCAAGCTAATGCGGTGTCTTCTGGTAGTTCTTCATCAAGAATATTCAACTCTAAGCGCTCTGCTATACAGTGCGCGCCTTTACTTACTAAAAGTTGTTCTAGATTACGGCCAGCGAGGTTATAGGTATCATAACTGGTGTCACCTAAACCAATAACACTAAACTTTAATCCTTTTAAATCATTAACTTGATTAATATCTTCAACAAAGGATAAAAGGTTCTCAGGGTAATCACCAGCACCATAAGTAGAAGTACACAATAACCAGATAGTATTTTCTTGGTTTATCTGTGAAAAGTTAGGTTGATCATGAACTTCTGTAGTGATCCCTTGAGTAACTAACTGCTCTGCTAGTTGCTCACCTACATACTCAGCAGATCCCATTTGGCTGCCTATAATGATATTAACGGAGTTCATAATTCTATTTGATCACACAACTGCTTACTTATAGGCTTATGATAACTGAGTTTACTCAGCAGTAAAGCCTTGAATGGAAGTTTGTATAAGTATTTAAGGTACAATTTTTGATGTTTCTTATTTTAAATTCGTAATTATTTGATATATATAAATAAAATAAAGTATTCCAATGTGTAATCTTCTGATCAAGCTGTTGATAAAAAGTGGGAAAGCTGGGTAGTAACAACATAAGATTTTATTTTTATTTTACTAAGCTATTGATTTTACGTTTTATGAGTGGTGAATTTTCGTTTCATTAAGAGTTTTAAAACGAGTGATCAGAATGTGGATAGATCGCCTGTTGATAACGATCGTTTTGGCTATAAATTAATTTATGAAATGCCAAAAAATATTTCAAGTAGGGTGCTAAATAAGTAATTAATGGCAATTAAAGTTGATTTAGTGGGTTTATTGCTCGATTTATACTGTTTGAGCTAATAAATTGAGTACTTTTTATATGCCTCTCAGTTAAAAATGATCAAAAAAGCCCAAATTGTGGATAACAATTTGAGCTTGTGCTGATCAATTTCTAAATTAGTTGCTATTTTTATCACTAATTATGATTTTAATTTTGTATAAATAGCTTTTAAAACTCCGATTAGAATAAATGATCGCTACTTTTTGTGCTATTAAAAGTACTGCTAGCGGTAAAAATATAGGCTTTTGTGGCATCAAATAGTGCATTACCAAGCGTATATCTTTGCACGCCATGTGCAAATAATGAGCTGCTATTACTACTATTATCGCAAAGGAAATCACTTTTTAATGGCTGTGCCATCACGTTAAGTGGCACCTTAAGTGTCGTTGTTATTTGCTTTATTGCTGTTAAATCGGATAATCCAGGGATAAAAATACCATCAACGCCAGCATCTTGATAAGCCAAAGATCGAGTTATTACATGTTCAAGAGAATCCATATTTTGGCTGTAGCAATCAGTTCTAGCATTGATAAATAGCTGTGAAAAACCATACTTTTTAAGTGTGTTTTTAATCGCTTTAAGGATCTCTACTTGGTGTTCTAGGGAGCGTAACTGAGCTGTTTTTTTATCTGAATCCTCAATATTAATACCGACAGCACCTAATTTGGCTACGGCCAAAACATGCTGACAAATAGTGCTTACGTCATTACTGTAACCTGATTCAATATCCACGGAAACAGCAATACTAACAGCATCGATTATTGGTTTTAGCTGACTTATAAACTCCTCAAATGAGCATTGCTCGCCATCTTCTTGACCACGAGATTGGGCCATCCCCCAACTTGTTGTGGCGATAGCAGCAAAACCAGCATCAGCTAATATACGAGCGCTTAATGGATCCCACGCATTTGGTAATAAAAATAATTGCTCTTGTTTATGTAATTGATGAAAGGTTTGGTATTTATTCATAATGATCTCAAAAGTGAATTTCATTATGACTATAAAAAGATTACGGTGACTACGCTGGCCAAATTCGGCACTGAACGTAAATTTTAAGCTCGTTGTAAAAACCTAAAAGGCAGTGATAGCGACGGATAATTTAGAGCGGTTGGTCAAGTCTGGTTATTAAATAACGACTTGTATTTTTTATTGAATACAGCTAATACCAATCGTGTAAAGTTACTGACCATTTATAGCGACAGATAAATACAGTGATAACAAGGCGTAAATTTTGACATGTAGTTGTTCTACTTGAAAAAATTATAACGCAGTTAGCGCTTTATGTAGCTCGCTAGAATGGTTAAATATTTAAGTCGATTGGTATAATAATATACTGGTTTTTGAAGGGGACTAAGAGTGCTTATATAAGCACCCTTAGTTTTTAATTATTTACCGATACAATAAGTAAAAAAGTTAATGAAAACAGTAGGTTTGTATTTTATTGGTGGGTCTGTGGTGGCCCACTTTCGCATTAGAAAATATCGTGAAAGTAAACTAAAGGAAAGCAAGAGTAAAACTCTTAGAACACTAGTTCCTTTTTGAGTAGTAAATTAAATCTAAGAACGCAACTCTATGCTTCCAAATATATAACTCTCTAGGATTAGTTGGTTGTTCAGATTGAAACCATGGCGTCTTGTGTATCTGTTTTATTAAATCTAAGTATCCATTAACTGAGTTTAGACTATCGGGTTTTACATTAATTATTGAAGCTAGCTCTTTTCGTAAACCAGGTGATGAAACAGTAGTAAAAAGATCAGGCCTTACAAGTGTAATCATCCTACCCCAGTTACACATCCTGAAGCCTACTCCCAAATTAAACAATCGACTTAGTTCTTGCTCAATAATATCGAAATTCATTGGTGAGGTTATGTTTTCTATGGTTTTTATAACAGAAAGAGCTATGTTATGTTCATTTTCTGGTCCATTTTTGTACCATCCAATGTATTTACCATATGAGCTAGTATTCCCTAAATACCCATATGGTGACTTTCCAGTAATCAATTTTCGGGTTTCTTTAGCAAGAAAGTAGTCTTTGCTCCATGGTGAGGTCAAAAGTTTTTCCCTTGAATTAAATAGGTATTGGTATTTTTCATTCGAGAGGGGGCGTTTAAGGAAGCTATTCTCTACCTCTTCATAGTAAGATTTCCAGCTAGCATTCAGGAGCCAATTTATTTTTTCCTCGTCCATTTCAATTATTGGGAAAACTGAAGGTGAAGCTTTCGCTTTTAACTTTGTGTAACGTTCCTCATACATTATTAGCCATTTATCATCAGGGACGAATGAACTATCGGAGTGATCTAAAGCTTCAAAAGTTTTCATTGCATTAATTACATATTCATTTGAAGTTTCACCTTCAATGAGAGCGCTAATTTCAGTATTTTTTGTAAAGCCATTGAATGTAAAGTTACTGCTTCCAATAATCAAAGTTGCCTTTGAATCTTTGGTAAAAAGGTACATTTTAGGATGATAAATGCCACTATTTTGTTGTGATACCTTTAGCTTCCATTTGGAATTATTTAAAAAATAATTCAAACCATCCGGATGCGTTTGATAGAAGTCTACGCCTACAATTGCGTTGACACTTTTTAAGTGTTTTAAGTATTTATAAGGAATGGAGTTTTGTGGGGTACCTATCCAAGCAACTAACATTAATAACTCATCATACTCTTTGCATAGTCTTTCAAAAACATTGCAAAACTCAACTGGATCTGAAATTAATTTCATTTGTATTCCTTTACTTTATTAACTGAATCATCATGTCAATGATTATGGTATAGGGTTTGATATCTTTCATCTAATTTCCTTTATTTAATAGATGCTTTCTTATTGAGTGATTCAGCCTTTTTTTTGATGAAATCACTTTCGCTTATATCACCTTTTATCTTGTTACCAAGAAGCCATTGATCAAGCTCTAACCTATCGAAGAAGATCTTTTTACCATTAGGTTTTGCATGAGGAATAATGCCTTCATGAGTTAGTTTATAGATGTAGCTTTTTGCCATACCTGTATAAAGTGCGCATTCGTCAACTGTTAATGCGGCTTTGTTGCATAAGTGACTTTTCAAGATCATCTCTTCAATTGTATTTCGGATATCTGTAATTCGTCATTCTTACGTAGTGCATCACTTATATCATTTTTCATGGTCTACTCTCTTAAATCTCTTGGGAAAACGGGAAATTGGGAAACTGTTTTAAATTCAATCCACTAACATGGGAAAGCGGCTCGCGAAAGCGCTTCATCTAGCGCGAGTTCTTCAGTAATGCGATGTGGAATAACTTTGTAGTAGCGGCCACCCTTTGGCCCGCCATCCACAACACGCTTGAACGTATCGCGTCCCTCACTCGTTTCCATCCAAGATTTCTCTTCCATAAATTTCACCGCTTGGGATATTTGCTGCTTGTACTTAATATTTAGTCCTTCCAGAAATGCTTGTCGTGTTAAAAACCATGCTTGTTTGCCGTCTGAATCTAATGCGTAGCCGTAGTTATCACCCAAAAACTTACCTTCAGGTAATAATTTTCGTCGCCAAAGTTTTAAGGCAGTTGGTAATTGTTTTATCAACTTGTCATCTTCTGAATCACTAGAAGAGCCACGTATTTCGAGCCAAGCATCAAAGGCTTCCTTTGCGCTTTTTTCAGCAAGGCCTTTAGGCCAAGGCATAAGCCCAGCTGAAGCAGCCAATTCACCACTCACACCATGTAACGCAAATCTTTTTGCTGCTTCAATAACCTGATTGCCATTATTTTCTTTTGTTATTTCCCAATGGGTTAACATCGCTTTGATATTGCGATTTAAAAGAGTAGGGAGATCGTCAATAGTGCTTAAGTATTCAACCCATTTTGGCATAACAGTGCCGTGATTTTCGTTAACGGCTTTCCAAATAGATTCAGAAAAGTCATTCATGTTGTTATGACCATAAAGATCGTCATAGGCACCATACTGCCTTTGGGCTGGTACTTCTAAGAAGCGGATTTCTTGACCTGCTTTTACGCCTTTGTATATTGATGAAAGTTTTTCTTCAAGTCCCATTTCTCTGGTACTTAAAAAAATAAGTCGCCACTTTTTTCGCTGACTTTGGGAACCATCTTTATTACTGCGTGATTTTGACATTCCATTAGCTATTGTATAAATGGATTGGTCTACCACCTCAGGGTCAACCTGATGCAGTTCATCTAAGCAAAGCAGTAAGTTATTGTGTTCAACCGCTATTGCTTCTAACCCATTAGCGGTGCTTCTCCATGCATAATAGAAGTCAGTACCTGAGTACAAGCTTGCAGCCATGATTAAGATCGTTGTTTTAGATACTTTGGACTTACCAAACAGGTGAACACCACAACTAGGCCAATTTAACCAGTGAAGTAGAGGGGCACATAAGCCAGTGCAAACAGTAAATGCAAGTAATGGGTTATTTATACAGAGACTACCAACCTCTTTCTGCCAACTAGATAAAGTACCCGCGGAACTTAAAAAGTCAGCTTCTTTTGTGCCTGAGTAAATAACTTGTTCTGCTCCATTACTTACACACCAGCTGGGCGTGACAAAGCTATTATTAAGCCAGCCTGTTTGAGTCGAGCTTTTATATCTTTTCTCTGGCCTTGCTTGAATAAGGTAGGATGTTATTGGGTCCCATATACCTTTACGACTTGATAGTGCAAGGCCTGTATCTACAAGCAATTCTTTTAACATTCTACCTTGATCATTAATTATGTGGCGTCGTGGTATCAGCTTGCGTATGCAAATACCGTCTAAGTTTTTCCACTCAACAAGCAAGCCATAGTCCTTAGTGCCATTACCTCCTCTTGAAATGCCAAGCACTTGAATTGGGCCACACAAGAACCTCGGTTCCGAGTCGGCTGTTGGGGTGTAAAATAAACCTGAATCTCTTAATTCATACATGATATAGGTTACCTTTTGCTTTCTATTGGTTTCGGTTGTTTTCTCAAAACCAATTCAACCACGAAGGCAACTCTTAATTCCCTGAAAAGGGGGGGGCAAAAAAAGTGGGTTTTTTTTGGGTACTGTGTTGAAGGCTAAAATGTATGCTTAGGTAGGGTAGAATTAGGCATGCCTAATTTATTTCTGTAATGAAAAAGCATTGATTATTGAGTTAGATCTTATCTTTTAACTTTAAAATAGAATAGAACAGCAAAAAATATCACCATAGCTAGAATTAAAGCACATCCTGTTAGTAAAGGAGCCATTGCTATATTTTCCCCTCTTTAATTGCTTCAAATAAGTCATGTTTCAGTTTGTCGTAGTGCCGAGTAGCGCGAATAGCCAGCACCATTAACACCCACATTTGAAACCAGTCATAATCAGTCATAAGTACACCTTAATGTCTTGTATTACCTAAGTAGATATTACCTTCCCAATTGCAAAGCTCTAAAATCCAGTTATTAATTTTCAACCGTTTAGTTGGGTTATGGCCTGTGAAAGGAAAGAAAATCTGAGCACTACGCCTTTTGAACGTTGAAAAGGGTTCAAGTCGAATATCCCAAATATCGTCATGCTCATTCATAACATCAAATGCAAATGCTTTTTGTGTGGTTAAAGCAATGAACATCTCTTCTTCAGTTTCATTGCGAAGATTAAGCTCGAAACCTAACGGTTAACACTCGGCCTCAATACTAGCTAAGCGAATCTTGAGCTCATCATATACAGACTTAAATGGCCAAAGCTCTTTATTTGTCATCATTTCCCCTTGTAAATTAGGCATGCCTAATTTACAGATAAGTATCGTAGAGCTCGCCACGCGCTTTAACGTCTTCCGCTTCTGCGCGAGTCATCTCTTCACCATCGGCAATAATGTTACCCATACCATCATCCAATTCATCTAGCTGCTCATTTTCATCAGAAACTGATAGCAAAACATCAACAACACCTAGTGCCACCAACCCTGTTACTTTTAACGCTTTTTTCCACATACGAGACTCCTAAAATTAGGCATGCCTAATTCGAACGGTAATTGCGCTTACATTTAGTTAAGTTTAATGGGGGAAGTAAATCAATAGGATATGTATTACACTGAAACTACCAATCTAATTTTCGTGTAAACAAACGCTCGGCTTTACTGCGTTCTTGAGCGTTTAAAGCCGAGCATAATATTTATTTTTCGTCAGTTGAGGTTTTTGGCATCATAGCAGATGCGCCAGAGTTACTGCTTGGTTCAGGAGTTACTTGCTGTGTTGAATTACTCTGAGGTTGCATTCCAGCAGCTCCCTGAAAGCTCTTTTTTAAATTAGTAGCCTGTTGATAACTCTCATTAGAAGACTTGGCTCCCGAATTAACTAGCTTTTCAATTAGCTCTTCACTTTGAGGTTTATTTGACATGTTACTTTCCTTTTTAATGAACAGTGTTGATGATGTAGAGATACCCAGAAGCAAAGACATAACTATCCCAAGATAGAATGCTCTTATAGCCCAAGTATCCAGTTGCTTTAGTTGATGCTCCTTTAATGTAACATCTTTGTCCTGAACAAGATCTACAATAAAGTCAGCATTTTTACCAAACAATGAAACTATGAAGTAAATTGCCAGAAGAAACCCAAGAGCAGCTAATGAAAAAAACACCATATCATAAATGGCCAATTTATCCGTTAATTTCAATAGAGTTACTAAAAAACCAATTCCGGCAACAGAAAGCGAAAGTATACTTTTATCTTTTTCCATTGTTGTAGTGTAGAATGAGGAATACGATTGACTTTTGAACTCCACCGCATATAACCGCTGTAAATCCTGTTCCGAAATAGAGTTCTGAACCTTATCAACCGCTACTTCAGTCTGCTGATCCGTTGTAGTTTCATTATTTATGACTTTACAAAAAATATTCACGATTTATCTGACTACTCCAATGGTGCTAGTAAATATAATAATCTTACCTATGAGGAAAGGGTTATTTCTATAACCTAAGTCGCCTCGTAGTTATACATTGAATATTTTTACCATTTATATTAACTAATTGCTATTACAATGCTTAACAATGAAATAGTGATATTATCTCTGTAGAAAGAGGGGAAATAAACTCGTTTTCTAGGCTTTATGATAAATTGTAACTAAGCAGTCCAAAATTAATAATTAGCTAATCCGAAAATCGCTATCAGGCGAATGAATATCACACATATTTTTCATCAACTACAAACAATTACATATTTTTCAAGGACTTTTAACTGCCCAAGTAAGCATAGGTTATCTTCAAACGTTCATGACCTAACTCTTGGTTAATTTGCTCACGGACTTTGGTATCATGCTCATAATCAGTGGGAGATAGCTCTTTTCTATGCGGGCCACCGTCGGCAGGGCATTTCCAACCTGTAAGCTCTAAATAACGCTCCCTTGCGTAATGGTGACGTAATCCGTGATTTTTATTTAATCCAACTCGAATTGTTTCGCGGTCGTACTGTTCCATTTGTGACTTATAGTTTTTGTCAGGTTCGATAAGTGCGCCTTTAGTAACGGTACCAATATCACGTATGAGCTGTCGTTGAGATTCTTTTAAGATCGGAATTTTGCGGTATTTGCCACCCTTAGCCCATGAGCCTTTTATTTGCAGAGTGTTAGCATCTATCAAAGCATAGGATAAGCTGAATTTCATACACTCCTCTTTTCTAAGCCCAAACTCTTGCTGCAAACGCAGGGAAAGCTTGATTAGGTCACTTTTGATCTTGGCATGCTTATCCATGTCTAACGTTTTTGACTTGCCAATGGGATTGTTGCGAACTCTTGGAATGCCGTAATCATCATTACTACGTGAACAGATATTAGGTTTACCTATTTTTTCGGCAATCCAACGCAAGGCGGCCATTCTGTTTTTAATCGTTTTTGGTGCTAAACCTTCATCTTGCCAACGCGTTACAAGGTGATTGATATGTTTGGTTTTTAGACCTGATGGATCTCTTAATCTATAACCATGGTTAAGTAGCTGTGCTGCTGCAAGGTTTAAAACTTTGCTTCTTGTAGCTCTAGTGCTAAAGCTACTTTCTCGGTGTGTGACGTTCACCATTTGATGAAGTCGATATCCTAATTGGCTCATTTCATGTTCCTCATTAATTTAAAAAGTAATTTTGAAAGTATTGAGAAAAACACCAAACCGAAGACCAGGGGGGCGAAACGCCAAAATAGGTAAGTTTTAAAGCCATATGAACGGTGCGTAACCGAGCATATTGTCGTAAGACATAAAGGCTAACTGGTCTAAAGCAACAAAGCTGAGCCGTGTGATTTCTGTTGAAATACAGCGCGAACTACTGTGGTTTATACTTGTGTTATTTATAGGGGGTTGGTCGTATGACCCATAATGCTGCGAATGCAGCTCCTCAGGAACGTATTGCGGGCAGTGAAATACGCCCTTTTTCTTTCTGCTCATGTCGAGCTAGTTCATTAATAAAATTATCACAGTGATCAGAGATTGCAACACCTTTTTGACGCGCTCAAATCTCCATCCCTCTTCTGGCCCAGTAATTTTTCAAGGCGGATTGGGTGTCGATGCATCATGAGCAGTGGCCTCGATGGGCGACTCTGCGAGTCGTCCCTACCTCTCTCGAGTAGGGACGACTCGCAGAGAAAGGTTCAATATAAAAAATCATTTCCTGTTTTTTCCTACAAAAGTAGGTTAAAATAGGAAATGTAGCGTTGCAGCTCATCGAATTAACTAATTATAGAGAGATTTCCAATGAATCAAAATGTTCTTAAGCTAGAAGAGTTTGAAGATAAATTTTCTAGCAATGATTTAACCCATGGTATTAACCCAAGTATTTTCCGAGATGCAATTCACAGCGGTTTAGTATTGTCTAGAAGTGTTACGAAATTTCACCCTTTAACAGCTGGCGGCTCTAGAGCTTGGGAAGAAATTGTAGCTACATTTAGAGAGCTGGTGATTGAGTATAATGATGGATGGAAGGCAGTACAACAAAGTGGTATGCCGGTCCTCATCAACTCTGAGCGGGGCATCACTATAGTTATTACCAGTGGAGATGAAAATACAGGGCTCAAAGAATCATCTTCACCAAAAACTAAAAATGCAAAAGGCCAAGTAACGGAGGGCTTTGTAGAGCGTAATTACGACTTATTTGATGATATGAATAATGTGGATGAGTTATTCAATCCTATTGATAGTCATCAAACTTGGATTTTATTATATACATTTGATAAAAACAGATTAGAAATTAGATATGAATTATCTCTCCCTACTAGCACCAGTATCTCTGGAAATAAGGGCAAGATAAAAATCTGTGATTGGCAAACTAGGCTTATTTTTCCAGCAATTTCTTATAATGAACTTGCGTTGCCTGAGCTTGATAATGATTTCACAGATGACACGGATTTTTTTGATATAGAAGAAAAGTAAAATATATGGCGGTTAAATTTAACCCTTCTAGGCTAAAACTGGCTCGAACTCGACGTCAGCTTACCTTAAAAGCTTTAGCTGATAGGGTTGGTATGAGTTCAAGGATGGTGTCTGAGCACGAAAAAGAATATTGTAAACATATTCCTCAAGAGGAAACTATTGAGGCATTTTCACAGGCCCTTAACTACCCTGTCAGCTTTTTCTTGGAGCAAGACTCAATTGAATCAGTAGACAAAGAAACAGTTTCTTTCAGATCACTAAAAAGCATGAGAGCAGCTCAAGAACATGCCGCTATTGGAGCTGGTCAACTTGGGGTAATGCTTAATGACTTTTTTGAAGCGCGGTTTAACTTACCTAGTGTAAATGTTCCAGATTACAGAGGCGTAGAACCTGAAGCGTCAGCTGAAGCTGTTAGGCAAGAGTGGGGGATCGGATATGTAAGTATAGGCAACATGATTCATTTACTTGAAAAACATGGAGTACGTGTATTTTCTCTTGCCGAAAATACTCAGGATGTTGATGCATTTTCCTTTTGGAAAGATGGTGTACCTTATATATTCCTCAACACTATGAAATCAGGTGAACGAAGTCGTTTTGATGCCGCTCATGAGTTAGGCCATTTAGTCCTTCATAGACATGGGGTTCCTCAAGGAAGAGATGCTGAGTATGAAGCAGATCGATTTGCGTCAGCTTTGCTCATGCCTAAGGCTACTGTTTTACCTTATAAAGGAAGGGTAATGACCATAGAATCGATTCTGAAACTTAAAGCTAAATGGAAAGTGTCAGCAATGGCGCTTATAGTTCAAATGAAAAATGTTGGGGTTTTGAGCGAGTGGCAATATAAAAACCTAATCATAACAGCTAGTAAAATGGGACTCAGAACTAGAGAAATAGATGGAATACCAAGAGAACGGTCATTGGTTTTTGATAAAATAGCAAGTTCATTAGATGAAGAGAAAGGAGGTCTTCTAATATTAGCGAAAGAGCTTCACTTACCACTTGATGAGCTATCAGCGCTATTGTTTAAGATGGGTGTCGTTCATAGTGGTAATATTTCGATTAGAAAAGAATCTCAATTAAATAAAAAACCGCATTTAACATTGGTTACTTAGGGATATATAGGTTAAATCATGCAAGTACTAGATGATATATGGTCTTCGATTAAAGGTAATTCTAAGGCTAGAGTCAGGGATCCTGTTATTGGAACATTTATAGTTTCATGGGCGGTTTGTAATTGGGATAAATTAGCTGTATTGGTGTGGGGGAATGGTGAAGCTGAAAAGCGAATCAATGCTCTAGGAAAAAGTATGGCTGTGATAGAAGATCCGAGCTTACTAAAAAATGATTTAGATCTAATGATTATCCCTAGCATTTTAACTCTTCTGTACTTATTCATTCTGCCTGTTATTTCACTGTGGGTTAAGAAATTACAAAATAAAACTGTACTGTCACAGCATTCTCATGCGATCCAACTAGAAATCAAACGAGCTGAACAACAAAAGAATTTAAATAAAGTTGCACTTCGCGCAAATCCAGAGAAAGATTTTCTAGCTCAAGAAGTTAGACTAGATTTATATGAAGAAGAACAAAAATTAATTCGTCGGAATAAGATTCAAGGTTATATTGATAGCAAACTTAGTTCGGCAAAAGCATATGAAGAAGAACAAAGTGCTAAGGCAGAAAAAGAACGTATTGAACTCGAAAGCAAAAAACGTAAGGAAGAAATAGAAAAACGACGATTTGAGCAGCAAACAGCTATCCATAAAGCTACCATTAGTTCAGCTAGATACCCTGCTATTCACCAAATGATGAAATCACTATCAGATAGCCTTCGACAGGATGGTATTGTTATGAGCTTAGAAGGGTTAGTAAGTAGTTTAGCTGCTCTTTTCGGCTATTCTGATAGTAAGGAAATGATTGATGATGAAAATTTTAATAACGAAAATTTAAATGAAATCAAATATGTTTATCATCAACCGCTTGTACTAACAAAACGATTAGAAGAAATTATTATTAAAGAAAATTCAGATAATGAAGATTTGTCCGAGGGTCTTCTTTTCGATCATTTAAGTGGAATGCTTGAGGATTTCTCTATTTATTTCTCATCGGAGGATACTCTCGCTGAAAGAGTCAGTGAAAGTGTTAATGAAGATAGCTACGATATTTTGGCTAGCGAAGAGCTATCTAGCACAATCGCTGAAACGGATACTATATTCGAAGAAGTATATTTAGAGATAGAACACTTCACTTTTAAACCTGATGAAGGATTTGAAGTAAATCTAAATGGTTATGCTAGCGGGCACCATAGAAGAGAGGAGGATATGCCAGGACGTGATATTTCAATTAATGTATCTGCAATTTGCAAACCTATTATAGGTACTTATGGTCTTTCTTCATATAATTTAAAAATAGGTGGATCATTGAGAGAATATGACTGACCATAAAAGCTAAATCACAACCACTCCTTTCAAATCCTGTAAAGCCATAAATCGGAACCCCGCAAGCGGGGCCCCCTTGCTTCGCAACCCTTCGGGCGATTTCTAGCTTGACTGGCTTTTCTCTGCATAGTGAAGGTTATCCAAGAGGTATGCGGCGCTCTGAGTGGCAAGCACTCGACGCTTTCACACCTCCTGAATACAACTGGCTTTTCAAATAAAAACGGGAAAGAGGGAAGGTAAATAGATTTATATTTATCTGTTTTTATTATACTTTCCCAGTTTCCCATATTTCCCAACCTAATATCCTTTATTGAAATAGGCTAGGTAAGGTGGTCATCGCCTCTTTTCGCTTACGATCTATGATGTCTGTATAGATTTGTGTCGTTTTTAATTCTGAATGACCAAGCAACTTTGATACGGTATAAATATCAACATCATTAGTTAGCATACGTACAGCAAATGTGTGTCTCGCACAGTGAAAGGTAATGTGCTTTGTAATCCCCGCTCTGAGCATCCACTGTGTTAGTGCAACATTTGTATAGCTTGAGTATCTTAAGCCTTTAAAAACACGTTCATGGGCTTCTCCTGGCGAATCTAAGAGCATAGTGGCATCAGATGGAAGGTATAAGTACTGAAGTTGCCCTGTTTTAATGTGATTAAAAGTTGCTCGTGGATCTATCATTGTGAGTTTTTCCCACGTTAGCTTTTGAATATCACTCCAGCGCATACCTGTGAGGCATCCGAATAAGAATGCTCTTTTGAGTACATCATACCGGCACTCTGTTTTATAAAGTGCAGTTACCTCTTCCTCTTCTAAGTAATTACGAGGGTTTTGCTCTATCTTGATGCTTTTTACTTCGTTTACAGGATTTCGACGAATAATGCCTTCGTGAAATGCTTTGTTTAAAGCCGCTCTCACTTTATTGAAATAGCATGATGTAGTATTTGAAGAAAGTAGCTTATCTGATTTTGTGCGTGCATGTTTTATTAGGTATGTTCTGAACCCCAATAATACATCAGCATCAAAATCAGCAAATGACAGCGGATTACCTTCACAATATCTCTTTAGATGCATTAACGATGATTCCCATAGCGATACGTTTGATGGGCTATCAGTGTGCTTTTTGTCATTAATTATTTGCTGCATGTAGCTATAAAAGCTTTCTTGCTGTTTTTCTGAGTCTTCAAAGTGATGCTTGTTGTTAGCTAAATCGACAATCGCTTGCGCTCTTATCTTTTCAGAAATATCTAAGGTCTTTTTATTGTGGTCACGTTGGAACTTGTTTTTAGGGTTGGCATAAATGAACAAGTCCATTGATTGTCTTTTACGGCGTTTAACTCGTTTGCCGTTTTCGTTTAGGTAAGAACCATAATTTCTGGTTAACAGTAGTTGTTGGCGGCCTGTGCTATCAGGTGATTTTTTCTCGATGGTTAGTTTCATAATAACTTCCTCTTTGGTGGACCAATAGTGGCCCACAACAAAGAAGTAGGTGGGCCATTCAAGACCCATATTATGAAACTAAAGGAAACTATTGAAAGATAAAAAGTTATTAAATGTATGAATAAATTAGGTTTTTTAACTTAAGTTGGATGTTTGTTTCCTTTAGTTTACCTTGTTATTTACCGATACAAA
>TARA_R110001606_G_scaffold127847_1_pt1 | contig 26076 bp, 20 predicted proteins | sample TARA_R110001606 | Tara Oceans TARA_R110001606 (sample SAMEA4398315) | marine metagenome | biome: Polar Biome; feature: [SRF] surface water layer (ENVO:00010504); material: water (ENVO:00002006), including particulate matter (ENVO:01000060) such as... | depth 5 m
CGCCACAATCCATATATTTTATCCAATTGTTTCAAGTTCTTACGTAATTGAAAATCGATTCTCGGTCATCAATCTGGTCGGATTCTGGTCCACAGTTCTGTAGACCGCATGAGTTCGACGGTGGGTCATAGCGCCGAACTCACAGTTAACATAAAAATCTACGGATCGGAATCCCAAAGCACTTCAGTGCCGCCAGGAGCTAACTCTAGTGCCTGACAACTTTCACCAGATCACTTCAGTCCGGGTGCCACTGCCATTGCGGACTCCGCGGCAGCGATTTCGATCTGCGCTTCCGGATCTTGTGCGCGAAGTATCTGCCCAACCGGTCGCCCCAGAGACATACGGCTTCCTTGCAAATGTCGATGCCCAGCGTGTGGAGCAGATTCTCAACATTCCGGAACGAGAGCGGAAACCTGACATACATGTGTAAGGCGAGCTGGATAATCTCTGGCGAGGTTTTGAAGTAGTGGAACGGCTTCGTGGTCATTTTCGTAACTAAACGCCCCGGCCCTGCGCCTCAAGAACGTCCGCACATGACACTACCCTTGTCACCAGGCGTCAATATACCGGCGCGGCCGCGCAGAGCGCACCGGCCGGCGCATCTTCAGCCCCCGCATCAGCCAGGCCCGCGTGTCCATCGGATCAATTACCGCATCGATCTCCAGATATTGCGCAACCGCCGTGGCGCGGCCGACCTCATAGAGCTGGGCCACCTTCTCCGCGTATTTCTCCTCACGCTTCACCGGGTCCGCGATGGCCTCCAACTCCTTGCGATAGGCGAGCTTCACGGCGCCTTCGAGGCCCATGCCGCCAAATTCACCGGACGGCCAGCTGATCGTCATGGCCGTCGAGTGGAAGCTGCCTGCAGCCATGGCCTGGGCGCCGAGGCCGTAGCCCTTGCGCAGGACGACCGTGAAGACCGGCACGCTGATCGACGCGGACACAATGAACATGCGCGATCCGTGACGCACCGAAGCGGTCTTCTCCGACTCCGGCCCGACCATGAAGCCCGGCGTATCGCACAGCGAAACGATCGGCAGATTGTACGCATCGCACAGCTGCATGAACCGCGCGGCCTTGTCGGCTGCATCGGAATCGATCGCGCCGCCAAGCCAGGCCGGGTCATTCGCCATCAGTCCCATGGCGTGCCCCTCGATCCGGATGAGCGCGGTCACGATGCCTGCACCGAAGCCCCTGCGCAGTTCGAGGACAGACCGATCGTCGGCCAGCCCCTCGATCACCTTCCGGATATCATAGACCCGCAGACGATCTTCCGGGATCGCATGGCGCAGGAGCCGCTGGTCCGGAGCGGACCATTCTTTCGTGCTGCCCTGGAAATAGCCGAGAAGCTGGCGCGTCTTCGCAACCGCTTGTGCCTCATCCCGGACAGCCAGGTCCACAACGCCATTGGCGCTCTGCACATCGATCGGGCCGATGTCTTCGGGTTTGAAAGCGCCAAGCCCGCCGCCCTCGATCATCGCCGGTCCACCGAGCCCGATATTGGAATTCTCGGTGGCGACCGTAATGTCACAACATCCGAACAGGACGGCATTGCCGGCGAAACAACGGCCCGCCGCGACGCCGATACGGGGCTGGGCCCCACTCCGCTCGGCGAACCGGCGGAAGGTCGACACATCGAGGCCTGACGCCGTCATGGCATCGACATCCCCGGGCCGCCCGCCGCCGCCTTCGGCAAAGAGAACGATGGGCAAGTCCTGATCGTGCGCGATCTCGATTAGCCGGTCGGTCTTCTTGTGATTGAAGTAGCCCTGCGTCCCGGCAAGCACGGTATAGTCATAGGAGATCCCCATGCAGCGCGATATATCCGGGTCGAACAGGTGATTGTTGATTTCTCCAACGCCGCCAATCAGGCCGTCGGCCGGTGTATTCCGGATCAGATCGTCAAGGCTCCGCCGCCGGCGCTGCGCCGCAATGGTGAGGCCGCCATATTCGTGGAATGTTTCGGGATCGAACAGATCGTCCAGATTCTCCCTTGCCGTCCGCATTCCCGTTCCATGACGCTTGGCAACCGCTTCGGGGCGCGCCGCATCCAGAGTGAAGCCGACACGCTCCTGCACATGAGCGAGGTCCGGACGGATAAAGTCAGGGTCGGTCGCGGCTTCCGACGCCAAAACGGCCGCCTCAACCTCCGCCGGTTCGATGAAGAAGATCGGCGCACCTTCCGACAGAACTGAACCTGTCTCCAGCAGTACCGTCCGCACGATCCCGCTTTCCGTCGCCTCAATCACGTGTTGCATCTTCATGGCCTCGACAAGCGCGACCGGCTTGCCTGCCCAGACTTCATCGCCCTCTGCAACATCGACCCGGACGGCCAGGCCGGATAGAGGCGAGACGATGGACACCTGCCCATCCGGCGCTGCGACTGTCTTGTCCTTCGTCTTGGCCCCCGCGCCCTGCGGCAGACGGCTCCCGCGCTCGGCATAGGCTTCGGCGCGCTTGTTCAGGCTGGCACGTTCACGTTCGACGAACAGCGTGTCGAGCTCGCCGGAAAGCAGTTCCGGCTGGTCCAGCAGGGCAAGCATCGCGGCCTTGTTGGTAGGCACGCCGGTGATTGTGAATTCGCCAAGCGCCCGCCTTGCGCGGCGCGCCGCTGCCTGCATGTCTGTGCCGTGCACGACAAGTTTTGCGAGAAGGGAATCAAATGCAGGGCTCAGCGTCATGCCGGGATAGGCAAATGTCTCGACACGGACACCCTTGCCGCCTGGAAGGTGAAAGGCATCAAGCGTTCCGCCGGAAGGCCTCACTTGTCCGTCTGCCGCACTTACCTCCGCATTGATGCGTACCTGAATGGCCGCGCCCTGCGCTTGCATACCCGAGCGACACCCCGTCTGTGCCAGCGTCCGCCCGGCTGCCAGAAGGATCTGGGCCTGCACAAGGTCGACACCCGTCGTCTCTTCAGTGACCGTGTGCTCGACCTGAAGGCGCGGATTTGCCTCCATGAACAGAAACGCACGAGACGGATCGGGCTCATCCATATTGTAGAGAAATTCCACGGTTCCGACATTGTCGTATCCGGCCGCCTTACCGAGCTTCACGGCGGCCTCATGCATGGCCTCGCGAACCGCCGCCGGCAGGTCGGGCGCGGGCGCCAGTTCGATCAGCTTCTGACGCATCCGCTGCGCGCTGCAATCACGGTCTCCCAGGGCAACGATGTTTCCGTGCGTGTCGCCGACGATCTGCACCTCGATATGCCGTGCCCGCTGGACCAGCTGTTCAAGATACAACTCGCCTGATCCGAAGGCGAGTTCCGCCTCGACCCGGCAAACCTCGAAAGCCTTTTCGAGTTCCCCGGCCGACCTCGCCGGACGCATACCCCGGCCCCCGCCACCGGCAATGGATTTCACCATCACCGCCGCATTCGGCCCGAGCGCCGCAAGAAACTCCTGCGCCTCCGCCAGCGTCACCGCTCCTTCCGTCCCGAGAGGAACAGGAACACCGGATGCGATCGCCATCCGGCGGGCAAGGCCCTTGTCGCCAAATGCCTCAAGCGCTTTCAGATTGGGACCGATGAAGCGGATGCCGGCCTTCTCGCAGTCCGCCGCAAAGGCTGCATTCTCGCTAAGAAATCCGTATCCGGGATGAATTGCGTCGCACCCCTGATCCCGTGCGATCGAGATCAGGTTTGCGCCGTTGAGATAGGCAGAGGGGCCGGCGCTTCCAAGGGCAACGGCTACGTCGCCCGCCTCCAGATGGGCCGAACCCGCATCGTCGGACGAATAGACAACGACCGACTCGATTTCGAGATCGCCGGCGGCCCGCGCGATGCGAACCGCCACCTCTCCCCGGTTGGCTATCAGGATTTTATTGAACATGCCTGTCCCTCTGACTTTTTTCACAGTCTACCACTTCACCCGCAATGTGGCGCCATAGGTCCGTGGTTCGATTCCGTATCCCTGAACGGTTCCCGGCTGCAGCGTGCCTGCGCCGGTCATGGCCCAGGAATTCTCGTCGGTCAGGTTGCGGCCCCAGAGCTCAACTGTCCACAGCTCGGATTGATTGCCAAGGCCGATCCGCCCGTTGACTGTCGCATACGCCTCCTGCTCGTGGTTAGGCCCTAGTGAGGCCGAGAAGCTGACATTCGATTTCGACTGCCAGCGTGCATCAATATAGGCGAAGGTTCTGAGATTGGTGTCCGGAATGTTCCGGTCATAATTGGCAGATCCGACCAGCGTCCATTTCGGCGCATTGAAATTCCCCTTGTCCTCCAGATAGGAGAGCGAGGCGGGGAAATCGCTTTCGCCGAAATCCGCATCCTGATAGGTGGCGGCAAGGTTGAAGGAGAGCATATCCGTCGGCTGAAAGACGGTCTCGATCTCGACACCCTGGCTCGTCAGGTCCGGCAGGTTCGCAACAACCCGCTGCGTCTCTCCGCTGGCGGCCGCCTGCACGTAGCTGAACTGGTAGTCGGTCAGCTCCGTGTAGAACAGGGCAAGGTTGGCGCGTACCAGCCCCTGCAGGAACACGCCTTTCACGCCCAGTTCATAGGCGTCGGCGAATTCGGGTTCGAACTCCAGCTGGTCACCGCTCGGGTTCGGAATGACGAGACCACCCCGGTCGAACTGATAGCCACCGGACTTATAGCCCCGGCTGTAAGACACATAGGTGCTGAGATCGTCCGTCACGCGATAGAGGGCGGACAATACGCCGGAGAATTCCTCTTCCGAACGGTTGGCTGTGTAACGTCCGTCACGGCGGGCGTCGAAGTTGGGAATGCATACCAATCCGCGCAGCGCCGCCGGCGTCGTCGCGAGGCCTTCTCCGCCAAGGGCGATGGCTGCCTCGCATGCCGGATTGTCGGACGTGAGGTTCGCATCCAGAGACTTGTCATCCAACGTGAAGCGCAAACCGCCCGTCACAGATAGCTTGTCCGTCAGCTGATAGGTGTTGTGTGTGAACAGGGCGACGCTCTCGCCGTCCTGATGGAACACATCATAGGCGCCGCCACCTTCCGGGAACACGCTGCCAGCCGGCAGGCCAGTGACGCTCGAAAACAGGGTCTGCGACCCCACGAGATAGCCCAGCCAGCTCTCAAGATCGGCACCGAAGCTATAGCTGTCCCGGCTCTCGATCTTGTCGTTCGCATAGAAGATGCCGAACAGGTAATCCAGATCGCCGGCAACGCCCTGATAGCGCAGCTCCTGGCTGTAGCTTTCGAAGACTTCGCCATCGCGATCATCATACAGAAGATCGACGGGGCCGGCATCCGGGTCGAATTTCCGGTCGGCATCGAATTTCCGCCAGGCTGAGATGGAAGTCAGCGTGCCGGGGCCGACATCCCAATTCATCTCCACGGACACGCCGCGGTCGAGTACCGTCTGGCCCCAGTTCCGGCCATCTGTGGGCGAGGTGTAATACTTGCTGATCTTATCCTGCGCCGCCGGCTGGAACCCGTACTGGCCCAGCAGGGTTTCCGCCGTCGGCGTGATGCTGCGATAGATCAGGAAGTTGCTGCCGTCCTCGCTCTTGTCGGTATAGTCGGCGATGACACGCATATCGAACGTATCGCTCGGATCCCAGTACAGCTGCCCGCGCGCCTGGAAGCGCTCGCGGCCGCCATATTCCTCGCCGGTGAACTGGCTCTTGGTGTAACCGTCCCGGTCCAGCGTCATCACATCCAGACGTCCCGCGAGGTTCTCGGCAATCGGTCCTTCGACCATGCCGTCAAACCGCGTCAGGCCCAGATTACCAACCGTGACGGATCCGCTGCCGCCGAACTCATCCGACGGCTTCGCGGTGATGACGTTCAGGACGCCGGCCGTCGTGTTCTTACCGAACAGCGTTCCCTGCGGTCCGCGCAGCAACTCGACGCGCTCGACGCCCGGCATGTCGTTGAGGGCGAGGTTGGAGCGGCTGCGGTAAACCCCATCGACATAGACACCCGTCGCCGATTCCAGGCCAGGGTTCGAACCGCTGGTTCCGATACCGCGCACACGGATGACCGCACCATAGGATTCACCGATCGTGTTGGTGATGTCGAGGCTGGGCGCAATGCTGGTCAATTGCTTGACATCAGAAATACCCGAGCGGGACATCTGCTCTGAACCGATATTCGAAACAGCGACCGGAACCTCGAGAATGTCCTGGGAGCGCCGCGTGGCTGTTACGGTCACAGCACTCAGGCGACGCGCACCGTCATCGTCTTCCGGCGCAGCGGAGACATCCGCCTGCACACCATCGGCTACCTGCTCCTGCGCAATCACCGCTGGCGCCAGCAAAGCCATCGTACAGACACTTGTCAGCAAAATTCTCATAGCATTTCCTCCTTTGGCGTCTCCATGGCGCCTGACTGATGACGGGGTATTCCGTATGTTCACAAATGATCGACCAGCGCGTTGCGCTTGACCTTTCCGGTATCGGTGAGCGGCATCTTCGCGATGAACCTGATTTCCGGCACCTTGTAGGTCGCCATGTTCTCGCGGCACCAGGCGCGCAGGCTCTCCTCGGTGAGCGCCTCGCCCGCATCCGGTTCCAGCTGCACAAAGGCAACCGGCACCTGCCCTTTTTGCTCATCGGGCCGACCGATTACGCCGCACACCGCAACCAACCGATGACGGGCAATCGAGATTTCGAGTTCGGTCGGAAAAACGCTCATGCCGTTGACCTTGAGCATTTCCTTCCGGCGTCCCCTGAAATAGAGCCCGCCTTTCTCGTCGATCACGCCCGTATCGCCGGTGTGCAGCCAGCCATCGTGGATGGGCCCGTCCGCGTTCAGCCCGCGCTCGCCCCAGTATCCCTTCATCAGCGACGGCGTGCGCACCAGAATCTCGCCCGGCTCGCCATAAGGCATGGTCAGGCCCGTATCCGGGTCAATGATGATGAATTCCGCCCCCGGACAGGGCAGCCCGACAAAGAGCGGCTCGCCGAGAATGTCGGCATCGTCCGCCTGCAGCCCCGTGGTGAACGTGTCCAGCGTATTGGTTTCCGTCATCCCGAAGGAAGACTCCCTCAGCACCGCTCCGGTGAGCGCCTTCCAGCGTGCCCGGTATTCCGGATTGAGGATCTTCACGAACGAGGTCACCACGGTGTCGCGCAGAGAGGTCAGGTCATACTTCCCGACGTCGGGATGATCCATGATCTCGACCGCGCCATCCGTCAGCGTGCCCATGCCGGTCACGCCGCTCCGGTCGATTGCTGTCAGGACCGCCAGCGCATCCCAGCGCGTCAGCAGCACAAGCCGGCAGCCGGACACAATCGGCAGCAGGATGCCGGCAACCTCACCGGCGATCCAGAATTGGGGCAGATAGGAGAGAATGACGTCGTTCTCGCCAGCCGGCAGGCAATAGGTTGCCGCGCAGGCGCCCGTATAGATCATGTCGCCATGCGTATGCAGACAGCCCTTGGGCAGGCCCGTGGTTCCGCCCGTGTAATTGATGGCGGCAATTTGGTCCCATCCAAGCTCCGGCATGGCCTCGGCGCGCACGGGTGTGGCGAGAGCGACAGCAAGCGGGATCGTTCCGGACACATCCATTGCGGGGTTCAGCGCACCCGCCGGCACCGGATAGGCCGGCTCATCCGGCAGGAAATCCGATAGCGCCGTGCTGACGACGGTGAGGCGATTCTCCGGATCGATTTCCTTCACGAGGCCGCTCAGCGTATCCAGCGCCAGCACCAGCCGGGCGCCGGAATCCTCCAGATAATGCGCAAGCTCCCGCCCCTTCACCATCGGGTTGACGGGCACCAGGATCGCGCCACGCTTCAGGATGCCGAAGAAGGCGATGGAGAATTGCGGGCAGTTCGGCAGGAACACCGCAACCCGGTCCCCAACGCCAACGCCCTTTTCGTCCAGGAAGGAAGCGAAGGCATCCGAATAAGCGTTAAGGTCTTTCCAGCTCAGTGGCCTGCCATAGAAGTCGATGGCCACCTCATCGCCCTTACGGTCTGCCCATGCACGAAGATAATCCGGCACGCTAACTTGGCCGAACGGATACTCGGGCTCAAGCGGCAGACCTTCGGGCCATGACGCCTGAATGCGTTTTGTAAGATCAGCGAGGTATGCCGTTCGATCGGCAAGAACCGACGTATCCATGTTGCCTCCACGATCATCCGCTTGACGGACAATTTATAGTATTTTGATGAACAATCTTATTTGTGGCCGGTAATTGTCAATGCGAAAGTCGAAGTTAAATACAATTGCTTCCGATCGCACACTTGCTTTGGTCAGTATTTTCTATATTGTCCAACAATTGTGTGCGTTTCGAGCGCCCCATGTCATAAAATGAGGACAATCGAACGACATGAGTTCACAACCCGCCACATCCCGCTCGGTCCCGGAATCAATCGCAGCAGTGCTCGCGAGCGAGATCGCCGCCGAACACCTGAAGCCCGGCGAACGGCTGACAGAGCTGAAACTGGCGAGCCGGTTCGAAGCGAGTCGCGGCTCCGTGCGTGATGCGCTTCGGCTGCTCGAACAACGAAACCTGATCGAGATGCTCCCCAACAAGGGTGCCGTGGTGATCGGAATTCCGCTTGAGGTCATCGCCGACAATTTCGCGGTTACGTCCAACCTGATCGCGCTTGCCAGCCGCTATGTCATCCAGCAAGCCCGGTCGGACGTACTTCACGAGATCGGCGAGCGCTACCAAGCCATTCGGGCGAAGGTCGACAGCGGCTTCACCCCGCCCATTGAATTTGCCACCGCGCTCGGACGCTTCTTCTCCCTGATGATCACATCGAGCGGGAACCGCACCGTCCGCAGCATGATCTCCACAATTCTCACCGAAGCCTCATGGGAGGCGATGTGGGAAACCCCCTATGACCACCTCACCCTCGACCGGCAGCGCGAAGTCGCGGGCATGATCCGGAACGTCTGGGAAAGTATTGAAGCCGACGACTGCGATGGCGCTGAGCGGGAAATCCGCCTGTTTCATCAATCCCACCGAGACGCGGTGATCCAGCAGATATCCATCCGGCGGAAACAATCAATCGACCGGGCACGCCTGATCCGGCTGGCGGAGCCGGCAAGCCCTGCCGAGCCCCCGCCCGATTTTGGCTTCCGGCTCGACCGACTGGAAGAGACCGTCGCAAAGCTCGTGCACGAGAGCGGAAAATAGCCGGCGCTCAGACGGTCTCTGTTCCGTAAAGTTCAATGTATTCCGCCTCATAGGGTGCATAGGACTCCTTCAGCGTCGCCTGATTCAGCAGCATGCTGGCTAAATGCTTGCCGTCGGCAACCCGATAGGCGCGCGTCATCACCCAGAAGCTTTCCGTCCGCCGGCTGCCACTGAGAGCGACGAGTTCACGCTCGACCTCATACGCTTCGTCGACAAACAAGGGTCCGTCGATCAGCCGGATCTCCTGGTCGGCGAACAGTCCGACCACAGGCTCCCTCACCGGGAAATGACCGATCCGCGCCGTATGCTGCAGAAGAACGCTCAGCATCTCGAACGGAATGATCGGCCGGCCCCATGGAGTGTCGCTTCCGGTATACCACGGCGACGACTCGGTAATGACGCCCAGCTTCTGCGAGAGCGTGAACGGGTAGAGGTCACCCATATGCTGATCGAATCCCATCCTCACGGGCACCCTTCCGGTTTTCATGCCAATCGTCAGATCGGCCATGATGACGGGACGCTCCAGTGGCGACAGAGATTTCAGGCGCTGCTCCAGCGCGGTTGGCTGAGAGCCCTGCCCAACTGACGCCGAGCCTCGCAGAACTTCCACACCGTCCGGCTTTTCAGCCCAGATCTCGGCATGATTTTCGTCCGCCCCCTTCTTCAGGAAACCGCGTAGCTGTTCGCCCTCGAAGGCGGGATTGCGATAGTGCACGGACAGGCATCCCTGCTCCAGGAAGCGCTGACCCCATACGGCAAAGCCGAGGGGCGCGAACAGGCTGTAATGCGTCGGCCCCTCAATGGTGCCGCCCTGAAAGCCCAGTTTTTGCGCCGTGGCATCGTCGTGGATGGACGCGTGGTCGTCATAGGTCTGGTCGCCAAGCATCTGGCGGGGGGAACGCAACGGCCCTTTGAGCACACCCTCCAACTCTTGAATCTCGGCCTCGAATGGCGACGCATGGCTCATGGGGATCTCCCGGATGATTGATAGACATATTTCTAATTATTGTTTGACAATTATTATCGCCTCTCCGCATGTGTCAACGCAGAATACTCTCAGCGCCCCTTGCGAGCACTGGCGACACAAAACAATATGGACGATATTGTCCTACATTCTGGCCGTGCGCGAATTCTGATCGCTGTGCCGGGGCAACCCTGGGGAGGAAATAATGAACGCGACATCAAACGCAGCGCCCGGCGCGTCTGCGCAGCCCCCGAAATCCCGTCTCCGGCAATCCCCGTTCCGAGCCTGGTGGACGGTCGGCCTGCTGTGCGCCTTCTACATCGTGTCTTATGTCGACCGTATCATCCCGAGCCTTCTTGTTGCGCCCCTGAAGCAGGACTTCGATGTTACGGACGTTGAGATCGGCCTGCTTTTCGGTGGGGCGTTCGCCATTTTCTATGGCGTGCTCGGCCTTCCGCTCGCGCGGATTGCGGACGTCTACAATCGCAAATACCTGGTGCTGGGCGGCGTCCTCCTCTGGAGCTTATGCACCACTCTGTCCGGCGCCGCGACCGCATACGGCATACTCGTCAGCCTACGGATCGGTCTGGCCATCGGCGAAGCGGCGCTGTCGCCCTCGGCCTATTCGATGATCGGAGACCTCTACCCACCAGAGCGCCGCTCCCTTCCCGCCGCGATCTATGCCACCGCCGGAAGCATGGGCGGATATGGCGCCTACATCGTCGGCGCCGCCGTCATCTCGATCGTCTCTGCGGGCGGCGTCGCGCAGATCCCGCTCCTGGCAGACCTGCACCTCTGGCAACTCGTCTTCTTCACGGTGGGGATTCCCGGCCTTCTGCTCGGACTGGTCTTCCTGGCAACCACGAAGGAACCCGCGCGCGCAGCCGCGCAAACCGACAGCGCCCCGCCGGTGAAACAGGTCGCCGGCTATTTCGCCCGCCGGTACAGGCTGTTCATCGGACTCTTCCTCGGTGCCGGCGGCGTCAACCTGATCGTCTTCGCCTATGGCGCCTGGGCCCCGGAATTCTTCCGGCGCACCTATGACTGGACCATCGGCCAATCCGGCTTTGCCTTCGGGGCCATCGGCGTCCCAGCCAGCGCCGTCGGTACGCTTGCCTTCACCCTCCTGTCCGAACACCTGCGCAAGCGCGGCCGGCAGGACGGGCTGGTGATCGCGGCCCTCACGGCCTCCCTCATCGGATGCGCCGCCGCCGTTGCCGCGCCGCTTGCGCCGAGTGCGGCGGGTGCGCTGGCCGGCCTCGCCATCATGATCTTTGCCCTGTCCGGGTGCAGCAACCTCGCCGTCGTGTCGGTCCAGCACATCGTTCCCGGGCGGATCCGGGCGACGGCCATAGCACTCCTGTTCATGTGCACGACGATGGTCGGCCTGGGCCTTGGCCCGCCGGTGGCGGCCCTGATCGCGGCTGCACTGCCCACGGGCGGTGCCGCGCTTGGCCCGGCCCTGTCGCTGCTCGCTGCGATCACCCTTCCGGTCTCCGCCGGCCTGATCCTGTGGTCGCGCCCGGCCTTCATCCGACAGCTCACCAATCTGGACACATGACGTTTACAGGCGGCGCCGAGCCGCGCCATCCCGGCTTTGCCATAACTCGGACTGTTAGCCGACCGTGGTCATATGTGCGAGGACATCGCGGAAAGCGGGTCGGAAGCCCACTTAAAGTATTGTATTTACAGTGTTCCCCATCAGCGACCATGAGACAGATCGAATGCCGTTTTCTGACGGGTGAACGGGTGCCTCTACAGACTTTGCCAGGACAAGGACAAGAGATGGAGCCTCAGCCGCGTTAAGACGGTTGATGACACCGATGCTGACCTACTTGGCGTCTATGCAGGGCGCAGAGAGGTGGTGTCAGACGAATGCGAACCAGTCTCCGTTTTCGCGGACGAGCAGGTGCTGGGCGACGAGAAGGTCGCGCCACTCGCGAAGAGCGGCGTCGCATTTCTGCTTGAACCGGATTCTTGTGTGGATGTGCCTCTCGAAGTTGAAGTGATTGTACACTGACGAATGAACTGAGACGAACTTCTGCAGACTTCGCATACGGCGAAATCGGGACATCGCGCGTTCTCGCCTTCGGAACGGTAAGTGCGAATTCTCGGCACGGTTGTTCAAATGCCTGCGCGTTTCGTGGCGCGTCTCATTTCCAATCATCTTCATTGCCGCTCGATAGGAGGGACATTTGTCCTTTACGACAATATGCGGTTTACCGTATCGCTTCATTACTTTCTTGAGGAATTTCAACGCCGCAGCCTTGTCACGCTTCTTCGTCACATACGATTCAAGGACTTCGCCCTCGTGATCCACCGCGCGCCAGAGGTAGTGGCGCTCGCCTCTGATTTTGACGAATACCTCGTCCAGGTGCCATCGCCATTGCGGGCTTCGCCGCATCGATTCCGACCGGCGCTTGCGGATCTCATGGGCGAAGTAAGTACCGAAGCGGTCGACCCAAAGCCGGACGCTTTCGTGGCAGACATCAATGCCGCGCTCGTGGAGAAGGTCTTCGACATCGCGCAGAGACAGCGGGAATCTGACATACATCATCACGCCAAGCTGGATGATCTCAGGCGAGGTTTTAAAGTAGCAAAACGGGTTCTTGCTCATTTACCGAAGTTAAATGCCAGATATGCTCACCTCAAGAGCGGTTCCTTTGACAATCGCCTTCGAGCAACAGGTGAGAGCAAGTAAGTCAGCACGCTCCTTCTGCCCGTCTTGATCTCGACAGCAGCCCAGAGACCCGGGGTGAGCAGGGATTTATAGTCTGCATCCTGATTTATTGGGGTGGAGTGGGCATTTGCCTCATCGCCGAGTGAGCGAAACTTCAATCCGGTGATACGAATCCGGGCTGGAAAAACCAAGCCGCGCGCTTCATCTATGATCGCATCCGGTGACACAAATTTAACCTCCCCTTCGAGATATCCGTAGCGCATGAAGGAATAGGCCTCAAGTTTTACTATCGCCTGATGATTGATTTTTGCAAATCCGACATCCCTGTTCAAAAGATAGGCCGCGATGATCAGTTCGTCGCCTTCCGGAACGATCGTATTCATCGGCGATCCGGGCTCGGCGACCTGTCCGATCGTGGTGATGGACACTTCCTGCACGATGCCATCCACGGGGTCTGCAGGACTTCGCGCCGCTCAGCCTTGGCCAGCAGTTCGCTTCGTGTGGCGATGATGGATTCGGCTTCGGAAAGTTCACCCGCCGCCGCAGCGCTGAAATTCTCTTTTGCCGCCGCAATGTCGCGGCCGATCATCGCCATCTGGCCTTCTGCCTTTGACACCTCATCCATCTGGACGCGGCGATCATATGTCAGGCTGGTGACCCGCTCTTCCAGCTCCTGCACTAGTAGCATCGGCGCATAGCCCGATTGCGCGAGTTCACGTTTGGCGTCGTATTGCCGCCAAAGCGTCAGATCCGATATCGGCCACATGCAGGCTTTGTCCTGGATGCTCTCAAACAGGCTCTTCATGCCGGAAGGCCAGTTTCCGGAAGCGGCCTGGTCCATCACTCCGATCGCGGAAGCCAATACTTGTCCACAAAACACACTGAGCGTCCCGCCGATGCAGGTCTCGAGCCATCCGTCGGCAGTGTCGGGGGACTCCTATGACAATGCGCTGGCAGAAACGATCAATGGTCTGTGCAAGGCTGAAGTCATCCATCGAAAGGGACCGTGGAAGTCAATGGACGCCGTCGAGTATGGTATCCTCATTTGGGTGGACCGGTTCAACAACCGCAGGCTCCTGGGGCCCATCGGACACATCCCACCGGCAGAAGCCGAGACCAACTACTATGCAGCGCTGAAGGAAACCGCTATCGCTGCATTACCCCAACCAAATTGCCTCCGGGGTTACCGGGCCGGTTTACTATGGGATGCCTCCGCACAGTGAGCGCAATTAAACGGGCTTCGGGATTTTCTTCGCCCGCACCCGCTTCGTGGGCTTAGTCACGGAGTTCGCCCTCAGACCATCTACCACAATGTCAAGGAACCCGGCACGGAAGTCAGCCGCCGGACCTTCGTCCGCCGGATTCTCATTGAAGGCAATCCGCACCAACGGAGCGACATTGAAATATGTCACAACAGCTCCATGCAAGAGCATCAGGATATGATGTGGTCTGTGATTCTTTATCTGCCCTTCATCAATGCCTCGCTGGATAAGATCACAGAAGCCCATATAGGAAGCTTTCATGACCCTATCGTACAGCCATTCAAGACGCTCTCCGCCTGCCTGCCCCTCCAGAAGAATAAACCGCCCCAGTTCAGGCCGCTGGATTGAGACATCGAGGATGAGTCCACACAGATACCGGAGGGCTTCAATCGGCTCCATTTTCTCGACTGCATCCCAGTTCGTTGGGATTTCAGCACCAATTCGAACTGCTAGCGCATTAATTACGGCGACCCACAATTCGGTTTTGCTGCCAAAATGGTAATGAATGCTAGGTTGGGATACCCCGGCCGCCGCCGCAATCTGAGTTGTACTTACGGCATTATAACCGCAGGTCGAAAACAGCTCAATCGCTGCCTCGAGGATCTGGGAGTACTGCTCGGTGTATTTTTCTTTTTTCAACATCGGTTAGGCACTTGAATTATTTCATGATCACAAAACCATACGGCCTGCCACCGCAAAAAGAAACAGCGCCGAATGAGGAGGTCTGAGCCAACTCATTCGACGCTGCGCGTTTCTCGTCACTCTTAACGGTCCTTTATGCAACCTGGCCTGGTATGGCTTGGTCAGAAGGACTTTCGGACGGAGAGGAATATGGCTCTGGGAGGATTGTAGGCGCCGACGACTCCAGCCGACAGCAGGGGTTGGATGAACGAAAACACCTCATATCGTTCTTCGAACGCATTCTTGACTTCGGCCCTGACTGACCAACCCGATGAGGCATCGTCCAGACCGACATGAAAATCAAATACCTGATACTCCCCAGTTCCGCGCGGTAAGGCAGGGTTCCGATGAAGTTGAGTGGAACTGAAACTCATACGACCTCCCACATTGAGAGAAAGATTCTCGGAAAGTGGACGCGCATAGTCGGCCCCGATCATTCCGCTGACCTTTGGCGCGTCAGCGAGGCGATCACCAGTCGCCTGACTCTTAGCTTCCAACAGGCCAAGATTGCCAAACGCTGTCAAATTATCAGTTATGTTGTACCTTGTTTCAAGCTCAATACCGTAGGTCTCGGCATCAAAGCTCTGGATGACGAAAGCGCCAGTCACTCCTATATTAGGATCAAAGACAGAGTCCTGAAAGTCGGTAAGATCGGTATAAAATGCTGCCACATTCACAGTGCCGCGGCCGTCAGCATAGCTGCCCTTAGCGCCGACTTCTACCGAACGGGCAATCTCCTTAGGAATAATGTACGGCTCGGGTTTAAATGATCCGCTGATTGTCGCATTGTTGAAGGCCGCACTCTTCGTACCCTGTGCGAAAGAGACGTACGTCATCCAATCATCAGAGATGTCGTAGCTGAAATTCAGGCTACCATCGATCGAAGTGTCATCAATCTTGGTTGTCGGCACGACACCTGCTGCCGTGATCAGCGGAAAAATCGAAATGCCGGCGCGCTGGTCGACCGGCAGGAAGAAGTCATCCGGCACAGTGATGGGAGCGAGACCGATAAGATCGAGCAGCGTAACGGCGAAGTCTGCCGTCTTCTCTTCATAACCAATCCGGAGGCCACCGCTGACTGAGAACCGATCAGTAAAATCGTGCGTCAGCATTCCGAAGAGCGCATAGGATTCGAGATCCTGGTCGAGCAGTGCGTTGGCTGTCCCAGCAAACGCAAAACCACCGACGTCGACGCCCCCGCTGATCGTACCTGGCGAGAACCATGTTTGAAGGCGGGTTGTCCGGTCAAACGCCAAGCTCTGGTCCTGGTACATTCCACCAATGAAGCCGCGCCAAGAATCTCCCGAGTAGTTCAGACGGACTTCCTGGGTGAACTGCTCGAAATCTTCCCCGAACAGCTGGTAGCCCTTGGGCTGGCCTGCGGCCTCACTGGAGGCATAGAAGACGCTGGAATAGTTGCTGTAATCCATCACCGAGTAAGCGCTTACCGCTGTCATCGTAAGCGAGTCGGAGAGTTCCCAATCCAAAGTCAGCACGGCATCTGTGCTGTCCTGTGCATCAGCATCGGCGGGAACACTCACACCATCGATGAAGGTCGTGGTCGGGCTCAGACGCTTTTCATACGGCCGCGTCGTGTACCCAAAATATGAAATCAGCGCGGGGTTGAGGGCTTCCGTCAACTGGAAAGCATTGCCAGTTGTGTCCTGTTCAGAATGCTGAAGCATGAACGTGGCTGTGAGGAAATCCGTAGGCTCAGCCACCATGGTTCCGCGAACGACATATCGCTCGGTCGCTGGTACGTCGTCCCCGCCGACAAGGTTTTTCACATACCCGCCCGTATCGGAATACTGACCGCCGACGCGAAACCTCAGCTTCTCGCTCAACGGCAGGTCGGCTGTCGCCCCCATTGTGTAGCTCTCATTCTCAAGCTCATAACTGCCATAGATATCGCCGCCCAACTCCGTTCCAGGCTTGCGCGAAACGATACTGATGGCGCCGACGCTCGTGTTCTTTCCAAAAATAACGCCCTGCGCACCTTTGATAACTTCTACCCGCTCAACGTCGAACAGGGAGTCACGATACTGTCGCGCACGCGGTTTGTAGACGTTGTCCACAAACAAACCGACCGACTGTTCTGCTGTCTGGTTGGCGTTGTTTGTACCAATCCCCCGGATAACGATTGATGGCAGGTCGCCCGGCGACTGACTGAACGTCAAGCCTGGAACATCCTGAGCAATTTCACTCACTTCGAGGACGTTGCGATCGGCAAGATCTTGCCCGCTTACAACCGAGATCGCAATTGGCGTATCCTGAAGTGTTGTTTCTGTTTTTGTAGCGGTGACAATGACCACCGACTGACGGCTTTCCTTTTCCGGAGCAATGAATGTGCCAGCTTCCTGAGCGAACGCTGCCGGGGCACCGGAAATCGCCAGCATAGAAAGTACAATGGTGCTGGCACCAATCTTTATTTTGGACATGAGACCTCCCTGGTCGCTCTATTATCGTTGTTGAAGAGCTTTGTCTGATAGCTCTATAAGGGAAATTTGGGATCGCCAAGCCCGGAATGGGAATTTTTAAAAGGAATCAGAAAGCGCTTAGATATACCGTCTGCTTACAGACTTTTTTATTGCGCTCTGAGAATCGACCTGTCCTAGCGGCGGATAATATTTCGCCCACTGAACGGGAATTATATTAGACGCAGCAATTTTGAAAGCGTGCGCGACTGCTTGGTACCGTCTCACAGCGTCCGTGCTTACGGGCACGCTTGACGCAACGAGAACCTGGTCATTGATGATGAGCGCTATTGAAACTGATTGATCTATCAGGATAACATAACTCCAAACCAGTCCATTGATGGGCCTTAACCTGTCCCGACAGAGCAGGCAGTCAATCAAAAAGAGGCTGGAAGCTCCAGGAGGAAAACGGATGACCGAGATAGCCGAGGCACGTCCCGCAGGTCGCGCGTATTATCGCTACTATGTATTGTTTATTCTCATGATCGGACAGGCGCTGAGCGTCGTGGACCGGGGTCTTATCTCCGTTGTCATGACAAACATCCAAAAAGATTTCCACTTGAATGATACACAGCTTGGGCTGCTCGGCGGAACGGCTTTTGCCATTTTTTATGCCGCATTTGGCATCCCCATCGCCCGCCTTGCCGACCGCACAAAACGGAAAAACATCTTTGCTGCCTCCGTCACTGTCTGGAGTCTTGCAACAGCCGCCTGTGGCGCAGCTGGAGGATTTGCCTCCCTGTTTCTGGCACGCATGGGCGTCGGGGTCGGAGAAGCGGGCGGCACGCCGTCCAGCCACTCACTTCTCTCAGACTATTTCACAAAAGTTGAACTTGGCAGGGCCATTGGCTTCCTATCGATGGGCGGTGCTCTAGGCGTTCTTGGCGGCCACTTGCTCGGCACGGCCCTTGTAGAGGTCTATGGCTGGCGCATGGTTTTTTACATCACCGGCCTCCCGGGCGTATTGCTTGGCCTCCTCACGTATATTTCCGTTCGTGAGCCAGAGCGAGGAAGATTCCTCGAACCGGGCCATCGTCGGCCCCGTCAGGCACCGCTTGGAGAAACCCTTCAATCGCTTCTCCGCAACAAGGTCTATGTCGGAACGGTTGCCGGGCACACTTTCGCACTTGTCACAGTTCAGGCCCTGCTCGTCTGGCTATATCCACTGATCGAGCGAAACTTTGGCATGCCAAAAACCGAAATCGGCGCTTATGCCGCCGGCGTCCTGCTGTTCTGCGCGATGCCGTCCCTATTCCTTGGCGGGGTCCTTTGCGATCTAATGGCAAAACGTAGCCTGCGATGGATGAGCTGGTTACCCGCCTTTTTCGTCGCCGCATCCATTCCATTCTACTATCTGATGCTGGGCGCAACGTCACCCTTGGTATTCTTTGGATATCTAGGTGCATTCAACATCTTCATAAATCTGGAAGCAGCACCGGTCTTCGCTTCGATTCAAGCCAATTCCGACCCATCCGAGCGCGCTTTGGCCGTCGCCGTGCTTGCCTTTTGCGTCACTATCGTAGGCTATGCCATTACACCTGTCGTGGTCGGCACGTTGAGTGATACGGTTTTTTCCAGCCTGGGAGACAGGTCGCTGCATGCAGGGCTCGCACTAATAGGAGGGTGCGCCCTGGTTTCGATCGGGTGTTTCCGTTACGCGGGGCAGCATACACCTAAGCGAGCTTAACCTGCTGCCGCCCAAAACCGGATCAGCCACGCAATCGCGAACATGCCGGCACCCACTCGGTTGCCCGAGACGATAATGGGGTCACCTGTGTGCAATACAAACCCAGTTTTGTGTGGCGAGAGCCATCCCAGTCATCGTCAGTCAGCGCGGTCAATGTATTTCCGTAGGCTGACGTTAATTACCCGGGTTGCGCTTTGCACGACATTCCAGTTCTGCTGGCCAGCTCTGAAATTGTCACCCCTGCGAGATTAAAGCTGACTTTATGTCATCATGGTTACGCCCATCAACTTGCAGGGTTGCCCGGCAAAGCCTGAAGCGTTGATCGTTGCCAAAGATACGCAGTTTCGCCTTTCGCCCGGATCTGCTCTCCCTACGGAAGCACGGGACTTCTACGTTCACCTCGGACGAGACGCCCGGCGCGCGCTCCGGTAGATTTGTCTTCCCGACCGGTTATCTTTCCAGCGACGATGGTCGCCCGGTAACCAGAGGCTGCCTGATGCAGGCGTCGGCCGCCAGACGGCAGATCATAGCGCACTTCCGGAAGGTGCAGGGTCAGATGGTCATAATCGATCACATTGATATCGGCCCGGTAACCCTGCTTCAGCAGACCACGATCCCGTAACCCCACCCAGTGCGCCGTGTCATGGGATTGCTTGCGTACGATTTCCTCCAAAGTCAGTCGCGGACCACGCGTACGGTCTCGTGTCCAATGGATGAGCATTGAGGTCGGAAAGGATCCATCGCAAATCATTCCGACATGTGCGCCGCCATCGGAAAGGCCAGGCAGCGTCGCTGAACTGGAAAGCATTTCGTAGGATGGATCGAGCGAAGCGCCTGCATAGTTCAGGAAGGTCAGGTAGAGCATGCCCTTCCCTTCATTTTCTAGCATGATATCGAGCGCCATCTCTTCCGGGGGAATCCCACGTCTGTACGCCATGCTTGCGACAGAGCGATCTGGTGTCGGCTCATAGTCCAGAGGTTCAGACAGGACGTACATCTGATCGTACTTTTGTTGCAGTTCGCCGATTAGTTGGCTCCGGGTCAACGCGACCTCAGAAAGAAGGCGCTCGCGCACTTCGGGCCGCCGAAGGGCGGCCACGCGTTCGGGCAACGGCAAGTCCTTGATTGCACGATAGGTTGGATGAGCCACAAACGGATGCGCTGTGAGTTCGAGGCCGAGCAGGACGCCGACCGGGCGGCCGCAAACCTGCGCGCGCATGGGCAGACCTTCTTCCGAGGCATCCTCGATATACGACAAAAGCTTGCGCCAGGCGTCCGGTTTGGCCGGTGTCTGGGTGAGAGAAACGGACAATGGTCGGCCCGACCGCGCCACCAAACGCTTTAGCATGTCTACTTCCTGCCAACCGCCAGCAAAATCCGAGACGAACTGAAGGACGCCAGCATTGGCGCGCATCACGCCCTCAGCAATTCCCATCAGCTCTGCTTCGCTAGCAGTCAGGGTTGGAGTTGGCTGACCGTCGGAGGCGCGGTGGTTCAGCGTACGGGACGTCGAAAAACCCAGTGCACCGGCCCTCACGGCCTGCTCGGCAAGAGCAGACATGAGCGCAATCTCATCCTCCGTCGCCGGTTCGCGATCAACTCCGCGCTGCCCCATCACGTAAACTCGCAATGCTGCGTGTGGAAGCTGGGCACCAATGTCGATGTCAAACTTGCGGGTCTCAAGAAAATCCAAATAGTCTGGAAAACTCTCCCAGGCCCAAGGAAGACCGTCGGCTAGCACGGGGAACGGGATGTCTTCCACACCTTCCATGAGGCGGATAAGATTGTCGTGATCCTGTTCTCGGACAGGAGCGAACCCGACGCCGCAATTACCCATTACTGCCGTTGTCACACCATGGCATGAGGATGGGTCGATGACGTTCGACCAAGTCGCCTGTCCATCGTAGTGCGTGTGAATGTCGACAAAGCCAGGTGTTACGATCATGCCCTTCGCATCGATTTCCTCTGCGCCGGAGGCGTGGACGCGACCGATTTTGGCAATGCATCCACCGGTTATCGCCACGTCGGCCTCATAACCCGGCGCACCGCCGCCATCCACAATAAACCCATTTCGGATCACGAGGTCATATTCCAACATACTAAGTTCTCTTGCTTTTTCCGTCCTGGTTTTCGGGCGTATTTTATCCGCCCGTCACTGCATCGACCTGCAGGTAAAACCTTCCATAAATAATACTGATAAGTCTATCAGCTTTTGGCAAGGCTTATTCGTGACCTTCCGCGAGGTGAACCGCAAATGCCATTGACGGGATTTCTAGCAAGCGCGTATCAAGGGTATTGATAAGTCTATCAGAATCTTGGGAGGATCTCATGGATCTCGCGATAACAAAAAGAACCATTACAAGCTACGCCGCTCTGAAAATGATAGAGGCGTCAAAGGCCAAGGCGGAAGAGATGGGCAAGCCGATGGTGATCTCCATCGTCGACGACGCAGGCGCCCTGAAAGCGTTCGAACGCATGGACGGCGCACCATTGCTCAGCGTCGATATCGCCCAGGACAAGGCGTACACGGCGATATCTTTCGGGATGGCAACCCATGACTGGCATGAATTTATCAAGAATGACCCGCCGCTGCTGCATGGCATCGTCAAGACGAACCGCCTTATCGTCTTCGGCGGTGGTTATCCAGTGTTTGTGAACGAGGAACTTGTTGGTGGGATCGGCGTGAGTGGGGGTCACTATTCGGACGATATGGAAGTCGCCCTGGCAGGCCTTGCCGCGATTAGCTGATCGCAGCCCATTGGGCTTGAAGAAACGACCGACAAGGAACCGTGGACCATGGATTACCAACACCTGATTCTCGAACGGGAAGGTCACATCCTGACCTGCCGGATGCACAACCCGCCCAACCAAACGCTTAATATTCAGATGCTGCACGAGCTGCACAATATGCTCAATGGGATAGAGCGGGACGAGGACTTGCGCGTGCTGATCGTGACGGGCACAGACGATGTGTTCCTGCGCTGGATGGAGCTGACGGAAATCCAGAGCATTTCACAGGGCGAAAGACAGGTCAGCATCCCTTCAGCTATCAATGCAAATCACACGCTTGCCCGCCGCATAGAAGCTCTCCCTGTCGTTACAATTGCTGCAATCAACGGGAATGTCGGTGGTGGCGGCTGCGAATTTTCTCTTTCCTTTGACTTCCGCCTCATGAAGGATTCACCTACCGCGACCTTCGCCCTGCCCCAAAGCAGCTTCGGTCTTGTGCCCGGCGGCAGTGGCGCTTGGTATGCCTTGAAATACCTTGGCCGGGCCAGAGCACTGGATATCCTGCTCCACGGTGAGTTCCTGCAGCCCCGGACAGCTTTGGAGCTTGGTCTCATCTCCCGTCTTTATTCAGAAGACGAATTTGACGCTGAAGTAAAATCCTTCGCAGAGAAGTTCGCACTACGCGCGCCCCTTGCCATGCGCGGTATTAAGCGCCTGGTAAATGCCGGAACCAATCAGGATCAGCTGAACTTCATGGCGCAGGAGGCAACAGAGATCGCGAAGATCATCGTTTCAGATGACGCACAACATGCGCTTGGCATGTGGATCAGTAATCCCGACCCAAAGTCTTATTCACCCCAATTCAAGGGTAAATAATCCATGACCAGTTTGAATACGGGCATGGGCAAGGATTTTCACTGGCTCCTGAAAAACCACGCTATCCGGCGTCCGGACGCACCGCTACTTCATTGGGAACCATTTGAGGGCGAGGTGCAAACCTGGACATACGGCAGGTTCTACAAAGACGTTCGCCGTTGCGCGGCCGGTTTGCACGCGAAGGGCGTGCGCCGGAGTGACTTCGTCTTGCTGCATGCAAACAACTGCCCGGAATTTCTGATTGCCTATCATGCCTGTGCTGCCCTTGGTGCGGTTGTCGTCACAACCAACCCGCGCTCTGCGCCGGAGGAAATGCGTTACTTCATCAGCCACTCGCGCGTACGCTTTGCAATTACCCAGCCGGAATATGTCGACATGGTGCGAGAAACTGGCCCAGATCTCAAATGGGTCGCCAGCACAACGCGTAATAGCACCGGTTCTCAAGGTTCTGTTCCAGTGGGCGCCATACCGTTTGACGATCTTTTCGCCGACGATACAGGTTTCGAGATTGAACTCCTTGATTCGATGGCACCGCTCTCTGTGCAGTATACGTCCGGCACGACGTCCCGGCCCAAAGGTGTTGTCTGGACGCACGCCAATGCCCTTTGGGGAGCCCAGGTAGCCGCCTCGCATAATTTGTTGCGAGACATCGACACCGGTATCGTATTTACCCCGCTTTGCCATACAAATGCGATGAGCTGGGCTCACTTTCCAGTCCTCTGGTCCGGTGGTGCAATGGTGCTGCAACCGAAATTCTCGGCAAGCCGCTTCTGGCCAACAGCCCTCAAGCATGGGTGCACATGGGCCAATGTCATTCCCTTCGCGATGCAGGCGCTAGCGAGTCAGCCGATCCCGGACGATCACGCGTTCCGATACTGGGTCATCGGCGCTGCAAACATTGGCCCTATTGAAGACCTGTTCCACATTCCTTTTGTCGGTGCGTGGGGCATGACCGAGTTGATCACTCACGGAACTTATACTCCGCCACAACTGGCAAGTCCTGAACGCTCGATGGGTATGCCTGCACCAGAATTAGAACTTAAAATTGTCGATGACTGCGGACAGGATGTGACACCGGGCGAGACCGGCCTCCTCAAGGTACGCGGGGTTCCAGGCGTCACCATATTCAAGGAATACCTTTACAATCCCGACGCGACATTGAGCAGCTTTGACGAAGAAGGCTGGTTCGATACCGGTGACCGGGTCTTCCAGACCGGGGACGGGCACCTTCGCTTCGCGGACCGCGCTAAGGATATGCTGAAGGTTGGTGCAGAAAATGTCGCCGCATCAGAAATTGAAGGCGCCATTATGATGACGAAGGGTGTCTTGGAATGCGCGGTCGTCGGCAAGCCTGACAAAATGAAGGATGAAGTCCCAGCCGCATTCGTACGCGCATCCGATCCGTCAGACGCACTCGCCTCAGCGATTCTAGAAACCTGCCGAAAACAGCTTGCCGACTTCAAGGTGCCCGTTGAGGTTATTTTCGTGGACGACTTTCCACGTGCCGAACTGAATAAAATCGCCAAGGCCCAACTGCGCAAGCAGTTCTCGAACTGATCCGTTGGACGGCCGATGTCAGCCGATGATGCCGGCAACTTTCATCTCTGCCAGCTTTTCAGCCGGAATGCCCAGCATTTCTCCAAGCACATACATCGTATCCTGACCGACCGAGGACGGTGCAGTATACCTATCTTCATAGGTGTCGGATAGTTTGACAGGGTTACCCGGCTGTCCGATGACCGTGCCATCGTTCAGCTTCACATCAATCCGCATGTTGCGGGCGATCGCCTGAGGGTCGCAAAACGCATGGTCAAAATCATTGACAGGCGCAGACGGAATACGGCGCTCAGAAAGCACTTCGAGCCAGTATTCACAGGTTTCCTGCTCAAAGGCAGCCTGAACACGCGCTTCAATAAAATCCTTGTTTGCCAGACGTCCTGGCTGGGTCAGGAAGAGATCCCCTTCAAGCTCGGGATCTTTCAGAAGTTCGACGAGATTGCCCCAGAAATTATCAGTGAGAATCGCCACGATTACGTGGCGGGTCTTCGTACGGAATGTATTGTAGGGTACATGCACAAAATGACCATTGCCGTTCGGTTCGGTCTGCTGGCCAGACATAAAATACATAGTTGCCATGTAGTTCAGCAGGGAAAGCTGACAGTCGAACATGGAAATGTCGACATGCTGGCCTTTACCGGTGCGCTCCCTGGCCTGTAGCGCTGAGAGAATCCCAATAACTGAAAAAAGGCCGCCGCCCAGATCACCGATCGGGATGCCTGCCCGTAGGGGTTCGCCCGGATGACCGGTGATCGTCATACCGCCTCCCATGCCCTGCGCAACCAGATCGAAGGCCGGCCGGTTCGGAGAAGGGCCGGTCTCGCCGAACCCTGTTATGGTGCTCGTGATAATCCGCGGATTGATGCCGGTGAGGGTCTCATGGTCGATACCAAGGCGTTCCGTTACGCCGCTTCCAAAATTTGATGCAACAACATCTGCTTTTGTTACAAGCTGGTAGAAAAGGTCGAGCCCTGATGGAGTCTTGAGATCGATTGCGACGCTCTGCTTGTTTCGTCCCAGCGTCAGGCTGTAAGCCCCCATTCCAGCATGAGAGTAGTGTGGATCGTTTTCCAAGAGGCGGCGTGTGCCTTCGCCTCGCCCTGGCGGCTCGATCTTGATCGTACGCGCCCCCATGTCTGCAAGCAGCATGGTGCCATAGGGACCTGACAGCATGTGCGTAAGGTCAAGTATCGTGATACCTTCCAGTGCACGCATGGTTTATTTCCTTGGTGTTCAAAGCCTTGATTTGCCCAATCGGCCCGCACCTGGCCAGCAAAATGAGTCGCCGATACAAAATGTGGGTTCAGTCAAGTGGGCAGGAAAGCCTCAGATGCCTGGATAGGGAATATTGCGCTTATCGAGTGCTTCAGCACCGAATTTATCGAGCTTCTGCGCGTGGGTGCGCTGGACCCAGGCATTGAGGTTTTTGCGGGCAACCGGCCCCTGTTCAGTGATAAATTGAGCATAAAGTGGGCTTTTGGTGGTGATCTCCACCTGCATCCCGTTCGGATCATACATATAGATCGATTTCAGGAATCCATGGTCCACGGGGCCGAGACACATGACGCCCTCATCATTAATCTTCTGCTGCCAGGCCAGCATTTGTTCCTCAGAGTCCACTTCGAACGCAATGTGCCGATCAAAACTGTGGGCGGTTGCAAAGTGCGTCGGCGTGGCATTCGTTGGCTCATCGAAAAAGGCGATGAAATCGCCATTTCCCAACTGGAAGAATAAGTGCATGAAGGGTGTCGGCTCGTCCATTCCCGGAACTTGCTCTTCTGAGAATGCAATCCGAAGCGGCAATCCTAATACCTCTTCATAAAACCACCGGGTTTGTTCCGCATCGCGACAACGGTAAGCTGTGTGATTTGCGTTGTTCAGAATTTCTTTTACCTCTGCAGACAATGGCCCTCTCCTTACACTTCTTTTATCCTTGCCCTGAGGCCCGATCACAATTGGTTTACGTCGCAACAAACAAGTCTGATAGAATTATCAGCTCATGCTGTCAACGTGTTCCGCTTCAGCGACCATGAGACAGATCGGCTAGATTGCTAAGTGAGGGTTTGTGGCTCATCATTTCCTTGGAAGGAAAGA
>TARA_R110001606_G_scaffold114109_1_pt1 | contig 26043 bp, 23 predicted proteins | sample TARA_R110001606 | Tara Oceans TARA_R110001606 (sample SAMEA4398315) | marine metagenome | biome: Polar Biome; feature: [SRF] surface water layer (ENVO:00010504); material: water (ENVO:00002006), including particulate matter (ENVO:01000060) such as... | depth 5 m
AGAAAGACCTTGCAGAACGACATGCGATTAGATGACAGCCTCGGCTCTTCACGTCGATCTGCGGCTACTAAGGCCGCGAGCTCGCTGCGCTGCCGAAAGGCCGCTCTCCGCCCCTTCGCGTCGCCCAGCAATCGAGTCGACGTATCGACTCAGTGAAAATCTGCACATGCTACAAGAAGTAGGACGTAGCGATGAATGGACCATTGGAAGACGTCGTCAAGCGATGGACGGCCAAGCGCAAGTCAGCGCTGGTCATCGAGATCATTAGAGGTAAGACGACGGTGGCGGAAGCCAGCCGCAACTATGACCTTTCCCCATCCGAGATCGAGGGCTGGGTCGATGATGCCCGTCGGGGCATGGAGAATGCGCTGCGGGCAAACCCGCTCCCCCACCGCGGCGGTGGGGGGGCGACAGATTGAGGTCCAGACAATGGCAAGAATACGTGACTTCGGGATCAATCCGGGCAAGATGCCTACCGGAGCCGCCAATTCCATCACGGACATCCCAGGTGTCACTGTGGGGCACATCACCGTCACAGGTTCTGGGATCGCGACAGGGGTTACGGCCGTCATTCCCCAGCCCGGCAATCTCTTCGAGAGCAAGCTGACCGCCGCGGTTGAGGTCATCAACGGCTTCGGGAAAAGCGTGGGCCTCGTCCAGGTGGCCGAGCAAGGCACGCTCGAGACGCCGATCCTTTTGACGAACACCTTTGGGGTCGGGACCTGCAGCAACGCGCTGATCCGGCACGCCGTCGCGCAGAGCCCTGATATCGGGCGGGGAACCTCGACGGTGAACCCGGTCGTCTGCGAGTGCAATGATGGGATCCTGTCCGACATCCAGACGATGGCCGTTTCGGAGGCCGACGCGCTGCGGGCGATCGCCGGGGCGGGGACCGAGGTCGGGGAAGGCTCGGTCGGGGCGGGGACCGGGATGGTGGCTTTCGGCTTCAAGGGCGGGATAGGGACCGCCTCGCGCCGGGTTGGGCTTGCAAGCGGGCCGCATTTCCTCGGGGTGCTTGTTCTCGCGAATTTCGGCCGGGCGGGCGATCTGGTCCTGCCCGACGGGCGACGGCCCGACCCGCGCGGCCTGACCGAGGCCGAGAAGGGCTCGGTTATCGTGGTCATCGCGACCGACCTGCCGCTGGATCACAGGCAATTGGCACGGGTCTGCCGCCGGGCGGGCGCCGGGCTGGCGCGGCTCGGGGCGTTCTACGGCAATGGCAGCGGCGACATCGTCCTGGGGTTCACGACCCGCAACCGCGTCCCGCACAGGCCGGACAGTGACGTGGCGGGGTTCGAGCGGCTTGCCGATACGAAGATCGACCTGGCCTTCCAGGCGGCCTGCGAGGCGACCGAAGAGGCAGTGCTGAACGCCCTATGCCAAGCCACGGCGGTCGAGGGGCGGGACGGGGCCTCGCGGCCGCTGCTGTCGGAATGGCTGAGGTCTGCCTAGATCTCAGGCAGATTCCCGAGGACTGAAAAAAAAGGCCACAAATCGGCAAATCCTGAAAATAAAAAGTTCACAACCCGCCCCTTGTTATGCATTTATCATGCTAATGCAGAGGAGGCGGCTGTCGCGTGACCGGGTTGAAGAGCATCATTGAGGCGCATTGGGCCGAGCTGACGTCCAACCAGCAGCGCGTCGGCGCTTTCGTTCTGTCGAATCCGTTCCTCGTCGCGACAATGGGGATCGAGGATCTGGCCGAGGCGGCGGGTGTTTCGCCGCCGACGATTACGCGCTTCGTGCGCCAGCTGGGCCTGAAGAATTACGCCGAGTTCCGTGCTATCGCCGTGCGCCGGTATCAGGATCTGCTGCGTCCGATCGAGAATGTCAGCCGTGCGCAGGACGCCTCCAGCGCGGATGTCGTCGGCTCGTCCCTCGCCGCGGCTCGGGCCAATCTGGACGGGCTTGGCGCGGTTCCCGTCTCCGCCTGCGAGGCGCTGGTCGACCGGATGGTGGCGGCGGGCCGGGTCGGGCTTCTGGGCTTTGGCAGCAGCGCGCGGGCCCTGACCTATCTGCACGGGCTGACCGAGCCGTTCCTGTCCAGCCTGCATCTTCTGGACGGCGCGGCCGGGCATGAGCGGATGGCCCGGCTGATCGGGCGGATGGGCCCGCGCGATCTGATCATCGCGATGACGCTGCCCCGCTATTCGGTCGCTACGATGGAGTTCGTGCGCCTTGCCCGCGCCTCGGGCGTGCCGACGGTGGGGATCACTGACAGCGCCCAATCGCCGCTGGCCGCCTTGTGCGACGACACGGTCCTGATGCCGGCGGCCCATCCGGTGCTGAACAGCTCGGCCCTGGCCAGTCTCGCCTTCTTCGAGGCAGTCGCGGCGCTGCTGACCGCCCGCTACCAGAGCACCTCCGACGCGACGGCCGTGACGCGGCTGATCTTCCCTTATCTCTACACGGACGAGGCCTCGTCCGGCACGGCCCCGAAGGACCAGGAATGACGACAGAACGATCGGACGCCGTGACCCCGACCATCCGCGTCGAGGGGCTGAACGTCGAGTTCCGCGCCGAAGACGGACCCTTCCGCGCGGTCAAGGACCTGTCCTTCGACATCCGGGCGGGCGAGACGCTGGCGGTCGTCGGCGAATCCGGGTCGGGCAAGTCGGTCAGCTCGCTGTCGGTGATGCGGCTAGTCGAGTTCGGCGGCGGGCGCATCACCGGCGGCTCGGTCCGGCTGATCGGCCGGGACGGCGCCGCGCGCGAGCTGACGACCGTGCCGCTGCCGCAGATGGAGGGGATCCGCGGCAACGACGTCGCGATGATTTTCCAGGAGCCGATGACCTCGCTGAACCCGGTCTTCACCGTGGGCGAGCAGATCGCCGAGGCGGTGCGCCTGCATCAGGGCTGCAACAAGGCCGAGGCCCGATCCGAGGCGCTGCGGATGCTGGAAAAGGTGCGCATCCCGGACGCGGCCAGCATCCTGGACCGGCACCCGCACCAGCTTTCGGGGGGCATGCGCCAGCGGGTGATGATCGCGATGGCCCTGTCCTGCAAGCCGCGCCTTCTGATCGCGGACGAACCGACGACCGCGCTGGACGTGACGATCCAAGCCCAGATCCTGCGCCTGATCCGCCTGCTTCAGGACGAGATGGGGATGGCGGTTCTGTTCATCACCCATGACATGGGCGTCGTGGCCGAGGTCGCGGACCGGGTTCTGGTCATGCGCCACGGCGAGAAGGTCGAGGAAGGCAGCGTCTACCAGATCTTCGAGGCGCCGCAGCATCCCTATACCAAAGCGCTGCTGGCCGCCGTCCCCCGGCTGGGCGCTCTGGACGGTCAGGATCTGCCGCGCCCCTTCCCGGTGCTGAAGGATGGGGGCGATTACCGCAAGTCCGAGGGCTTCCACGACCATCCCGCGCAGGACACCGTGGTCTCCGAGGCGCCCGTGCTGCAGGTGCGCGATCTGGTCACACGCTTCGATATCCGCAAGGGTTTGCTGTCGCGGGTCACCGGGCGCGTCCATGCGGTCGAGGGGCTGAACTTCGATCTGCGCGCGGGCGAGACGCTCGCACTTGTCGGCGAATCCGGCTGCGGTAAGTCCACGACCGGCCGCACGCTGATGATGCTGCAGGAGGCGACCTCGGGGCAGGTCATCTATCAGGGCCGCGACATCTTCACCCTGCCGCCGCGCGAGCGCAAGGTGGTGCGCCGCAAGATCCAGTATGTCTTCCAGGACCCGTTCGCCTCGCTCGATCCGCGGCTGACGGTGGGCTTTTCCATCGCCGAGCCGCTTCTGACGCATGGGCTGGCCTCGGGGCGCGACGTCGATGCGCGCGTGGCCGAGCTGCTTCGCGATGTCGGGCTGAAGCCCGAGCATGCCCACCGCTATCCTTATGAGTTCTCGGGCGGGCAACGTCAGCGCATCTGCATCGCCCGCGCGCTGGCCGGAGAGCCGGATGTGCTGATCACCGACGAGGCGGTCGCGGCGCTGGACGTGTCGATCCAGGCGCAGGTCATCAACCTGCTGATGGAGCTGCAGCGAAAGCGGGGGCTGTCCTACATCTTCATCAGCCACGACATGGCCGTGGTCGAGCGCGTCAGCCATCGCGTCGCGGTCATGTATCTGGGCCAGATCGTCGAGATCGGCCCCCGCCGGCAGATATTCGAGAACCCCCAGCACCCCTATACCCGCCGCCTTCTGTCTGCGGTGCCTGTCGCCTCGCCCGAGGCGAGGAACCGCGAGCGCCCGCTGATCGAGGGCGAGATTCCCAGCCCCATGCGCCGCGTGGACGACCCGCCGCAGGTCGCCCCGCTGGCTCAGGTCGGCCCGATGCATTTCGTGGCCCGCCACCCGGTCGGCACTTATGCCTAACCGCACGACCCCAACAGGAGAAGAACGCATGACCCTCAAAAAGCTGATGATCTCGTCCGCGCTCGGCGCGATGCTGCTGGCCCCTGCGGCGGCCGTGGCGCGCGATCTGACCGTCGCGATCCAGAACAACCTGACCGGCCTCGATCCGACGAATGTCAACGACACGCTGTCGCAGACCTCGCTGCGGCTGATCTATCAGGGGCTGTTCGGCTTCGACGCCGAGATGAACTTGATCCCGCTGCTGGCCGAGGGCTACGAGAGCAACGCCGACGCGACCGAGTTCACCATTACCCTGCGCGAGGGCGTCAGCTTCCATGACGGCACCACCTTCGATGCCGAGGCGGTCAAGGTCAACATCGATCGCCTGCGCAACCCCGACAACAACCTATCGCGCCGCAGCCTCGTGTCGATGGTGAGCGAGGTCGAGGTGGTGGACGACCGCACGGTCAAGCTGATCCTGGACGCGCCCTTCGGCGCGATGATCGCCTCGCTCGCGCATCCGGGCGCGATGATGATCTCGCCCGCCGCGCTAGAGGAGTTCGGCAGCGACATCGGCCGCAACCCGGTCGGCACCGGTGCCTTCACCTTCACCAACTGGTCGGCCGACACGCTGGAAGTGGCGCGCAACGACGATTACTGGAAGGGCCCCGCGAAGGTCGAGAACATCATCATCCGCTCGGTCCCGGAATCCGGCGCGCGGATGGCGATGCTGCAGACCGGCGAGGCGCAGTTCGTGCCGAACTTTCCGCCCGAGCTGATGCAGGTCGTCCAGAACAACCCGGACCTGCAGGTCGAGACCTCGCCTTCGATCGTCGAGTGGTATGTCGCGCTGAACAACACCAAGGAGCCGTTCGGCAACCAGCTGGTCCGGCAGGCCCTGAACCACGCAGTGGACAAGGACGCGTTCTGCCAGGTCGTCTTCAGCGGCCTGTGCACGCCGGCGGATTCGATCATTCCGAAGGGCCTCGCCTTCCATGTGCCGGTGGGAGAATACGAATACGATCTGGACCGCGCCCGCGAGCTGATGGCCGAGGCGGGCTATGCGGACGGCTTTTCGACCGAGGTCTGGGCCAACTCGAACACGGAATCGCTGCGGGCGGTGCAGTTCCTCCAGCAGCAGCTGGCGCAGATCGGCGTCGAGGTGAATGTCGTCCCGCTTGAGGCGGGCGTGGCCGCGCAGCGCATCTGGTCGGTCGAATCCGCCGAGGATGCCGAGGTGCAGATGTATTACGGTGGCTGGTCCTCCTCGACCGGAGATGCCGATTGGGGCATCCGCCCGCTGCTTCTGGGCGAGAACACCCCGCCCTCGATGTTCAACGTCGCCTACTACGAGGACCCCGAGCTGGATGCGGCGATCAACGGCGCGATCGGCACCGCCGATCCCGAAGAGCGGGCCGCCTTCTACGAGACGGCGCAGCTGCTGGCCTGGGAAGGCGCGCCCTGGATCTTCCTGGGCGTGACGGACCTGATCGCCGCGCAGACCACGGATGTCACGGGCATTCACATGCTGCCCGATCGCGGCTTCCTGCTGGAAGACGCAGCCTTCACCGAATGATGCACCTGCGGGGGCGGCAGCGCGCCGTCCCCGCCCTTCGACACGCGCGAGAGGCGTCAGCCGCCCGCGCAGTGACCCGGGGCTGACCCGGCCGGGACAGGAACCTGATGCTCTCCTTTCTGATCAAACGACTGCTGGGCACGATCCCCGTCGTCCTAATGGTGATGATCGCCGTCTTCGCCTTCGTCCACCTTCTGCCCGGCGATCCGGCCAGGCTGGTGGCGGGCCCCGAGGCGACGGCCGCCGATGTCGCCGCCGTGCGCGCCTCGCTCGGGCTGGACAGGCCGCTGCCACAGCAGTTCGTGACCTATGTCGCCAATACGCTGCAGGGCGATTTCGGCACCTCGCTGCGCACCCGCCGCCCCGTGGTGGACGAGATCGGGATGCGCCTGATGCCGACGGTGTGGCTGACGCTGTTCGCGATGCTGTGGGCGGTGGCCATCGGGCTCTTGATCGGCGTCGTCTCGGCCGTCAAGCGCGGGCGCTGGCAGGATTACGGCGGGATGATCCTGGCGGTCTCGGGCATCTCGTTCCCGCCCTTCTGGCTGGGTCTGCTGCTGATCAACCTGTTCTCGGTACGGCTCGGCTGGCTGCCGACGGGGGGCTACGGGACCTGGCAGCATTTCCTGATGCCGTCCTTCACGCTCGGACTGGGCGTCGCGGCCGTGATGGCCCGCTTCACCCGCTCGGCCTTCATCGAGATCGCGCGCGAGGATTACGTCCGAACCGCCCGCGCCAAGGGCGTTCCCGAGCGCCGGGTGATCTGGCGCCATTCGCTGCGCAACGCGCTGATCCCGATAATCACCATGGTCGGGCTGCAGTTCGGCTTCTTGCTGGGCGGTTCCATCGTGATCGAGGCGGTCTTCGCTTGGCCCGGCGTCGGGCGGCTGCTGGTGGATTCGGTCAGCTATCGCGACTATCCCGTCATCCAGGCGCTTGTCCTGATGTTCTCGATCCAGTTCATCCTCATCAACCTGCTGGTCGATGTCCTCTACGTCCTCGCCAATCCGGAGATCCGCTACCAATGAGCGACATCACTACCCAAACGGACACGATCGGCAGGACCCGCAAGCCGCTGGCCGAGTTCTGGCGACGCTTTCTCAAGCAGAAGGTCGCGCTGGTGGCGTTGGCCTTCTTGGTCCTGCTGATCGCGGCGGCGGTCCTCGCGCCTTGGGTTGCGCCCTATGATCCTTCGGCCCCCGACTACATGAACGTCCTGCAGGGCCCGAGCGCGACCCATTGGGCCGGCACCGACACCTATGGGCGCGACATCTTCAGCCGGATCATCTGGGGCGCGCGCATCTCGCTGACCGTCGGGTTCCTGTCGGTCACCCTCGGCGCGCTCGGCGGAGTGGGGCTGGGGATCGTCGCGGGCTATTACGGGCGCTGGATCGACAGCGCCGTGATGCGGCTGTGCGATCTGCTGCTGGCCTTTCCGGGTATCCTTCTGGCCATCGCGGTGATTGCGATCCTGGGGCCGGGGATCACCAACGTCATCTACGCCGTCGCGATCTTCTCGATCCCGGTCTTCGCGCGGCTGGCGCGCGGGACCACGCTGCAGCTGAAACGCGCGGTCTATGTCGATGCCGCCCGCGCGGTCGGCGTCGGCGACGGCACGATCATGCTGCGCCACATCCTGCCGGGCACGCTGCCGAACGTGATTGTCTATTTCTCGATGCGGATCGGCACCTCGATCCTGACGGCGGCGGCGCTGTCCTTCATCGGGCTTGGCGCGCAGCCGCCCTCGCCGGAATGGGGGGCGATGCTGGCGGACGGGCGCACCTATATGGGCGTTGCCGATCACCTGACGCTGTTTCCCGGCCTTGCGATCTTCCTGACAGTTCTGGGCTTCAATCTGCTGGGCGACGGGCTGCGCGATGCGCTGGACCCCAAGCTGCGCAACGGCTGAGGGGCGGGCATGCAGGTCTATATCTCGGCTGATATCGAGGGGGTGGCGGGCGTCGTCGCGCCCTCGCAGGGCCAGGCCGGCCATCCCGACCACGAAAAGGCGCGCCTCCTGATGACGCGCGAGGTCAACGCCCTGATCGAGGGGCTAATCGAGGGCGGCGCGACCGAGGTGCTGGTCAACGATTCGCACGGGCAGATGACGAACCTTCTGCCCGAGCTGATGCACCCGGCGGCCGAGCTGATCCTCGGCAAGCCCAAGCCCATGAACATGGCCTGCGGGCTGGACGGCGGCTTCGACCGTCTCTGCCTGCTGGGCCACCATTCGCGCGCGGGGGCGGAGGGCGTTCTCGCCCATACGACCAACGGCTTCGCCTTTGCCGAGCTCCGCGTGAACGGCGCGCCGATGGGCGAGCCCGCGATCTACGGCCTGCATGCGGCCGAGTTGGGCGTGCCCCTGGCCCTCGTCTCGGGCGATGATGCGACGCGGGTCGAGAATGCCGCGCTGTTTCCCGAGGCCGAGTTCGTCGTGGTCAAGCACGCCTTGGGCCAGAGGGCCGCGCGGCAGGTCTCGGTCGCGCGCGCGCATGATCTGCTGCGCAGCGCCGGGCGGCGGGCCGCAAGCCGCCGCGATTGGCCCGCGCCGACCCCGCCCGAGGGCCCGTTCCGCGCCGAGTTCGACGTGACCAAGGCCGTCCTTGCCGACCAGTTCGCCGTCCTGCCGCCCGCGATCCGCACCGGGCCGATGACCGTCGCCTTCGACTGCGCCAGCATGGCCGAGGTGATCGGCTGGATGACCGCCCTCTCCGCCATGAGCTTCGCCGTCCGTTAACCTGAACCAAAAGGCTGTTCCGTGACCAACTTTACCCCCGTCATCGCCCTCCACGGCGGCGCAGGCACCATCCTTCCCAGCAAGATCACCCCCGAGAAGGAGGCCGCCCTGCATGCCGCGCTGCGCCGCTGCCTCGAGGCGGGGCTGACGCTGCTGCGGCAGGGCGGCTCGGCCCTCGATGCGGTGACGGCCACCGTCATGGCGCTCGAAGACGATGCGCTGTTCAACGCCGGGCGGGGCGCGGTGTTCACCTCGGACGGCACGCACGAGATGGACGCCGCCGTCATGGAGGGGGCCACCCGCGCCTGCGGGGCGATCGCGGGCATCTGCGGTCCGCGCCATCCGGTGCTGGCCGCCCGCGCCGTGATGGAGCGGACCGAGCATGCGCTGCTGGCGGGCGAAGGGGCGGCGCGCTTCTGCACCTCGGCCGGGCTCGAGATGATGCCGCCCGAATGGTTCGGCACGGAGGGTCGGCGCGCCGCGCTGGAGACCGAGCTGGAGCGGCGGCGCCTAAACCTGCCCGATGACGGCGATCCGGCGCGCAAGCATGGCACGGTCGGCGCGGTCGCCTGCGACATGCACGGTCATCTGGCCGCGGCGACATCGACCGGCGGGATGACGGCGAAGCTGCCCGGCCGGGTCGGCGACAGCCCGGTGATCGGCGCCGGGACCTGGGCCGACGACGCGACGCTGGCCATGTCCGCGACTGGGCATGGCGAGTTCTTCATCCGGTGGGCCGTCGGCCACGAGATCGACGCCCGGATACGGTGGGCGGGGCAGGACCTGACCCGCGCAGCGGGCGACGTGGTGAGCGAGTTGGGCGCGCGCGGCGGCTCGGGCGGGCTGGTGGCGGTCGACCGGGCCGGCAATGTCGTCCTGCCGTTTAACAGCCCCGGCATGTATCGCGCCTGGTGCGACAGAAGTGGCGAGATCAGGACAGCAATTTTCGCCGAAGGATGGTAATGCGTGGCAGCTCGATATCTAGCGAGGCTGATTGTGTCGGAGTTTGGTGATCCGCCTGTTGGCTTCTCAAGCCAGCAGTGCCATCGGAGCGTCATGAGAGACGCTGTCATCCATCTTTGCAGTCCTGATGATCGTCGCCGCTCTTGTGGACAGCAGTGGTGTCACGGAACGCGCTGGTGCCGTTACACTAACGCTCACCTATTGGGGGGGTGATCATAGGGCCAGCTGCCACCGCGGCCGGCCCCCGCATGGTATCGAGCTAGTCGCGGACCGTGATACCGAGAAACCAGACGACCTACGATGGGTCTCGAGGCCCGTCGCGTCGGGTTAGGCACCAGTTGTGCTGCGTCGATACTGAGTGGCAGCTTCTCTGCACTAAGGCTGCTCGTTCGCTGCGCCGCCGTCAGGCCGCTTCCCGCCCTTTACGTCGTCTGGCAGCCGAAACAGTTTGCTTCTCACACCTAGCTTACCTGAAATCCTTCGACTTCACTCTGACGGTATCGATATGCAGATCCGGGATGTAGATGTCGCGCGGCGTCGGCGGGCCGGCATTGCCCGTCAGGCTCCCGGCCGCTTCCCTGAACTCATCCCCCCGACCGTGGGTGAGGGGGAAGGCGTCGCCGCGCTGGCCGATGCTGGCGAGGTCAGCTGAGAGGTCGGTGATGCGGTGGACGACGAGGTGGACAACCTCGCCCTCGCGCTGCACCTGGCCCGCGACGGCGATCATGCCCGCGCCGAGGATCGTGCGGCGGTTGGCGTCGAAGACCTTGGGCCAGACGACCAGGTTGGCGATGCCCGTCTCGTCCTCCAGCGTGATGAACATCACCCCCTTGGCCGATCCGGGGCGCTGGCGGACCAGCACGATGCCCGCGACCTCGCAACGGCGGCGGTTGCGGGAGGCCATGGCTTCCGCGCAGGGGATCATCCGGCGGCGGGTGAGGTCGGCGCGCAGGAAGGCCACCGGGTGGCGGCGCAGCGACAGGCCGGTATGGCCGTAATCCTCGACCACCTCGCGCCCGGCGGCCATCGGGCGCAGGGCGACGGTCGGCTCGGCGAACTGCGGCGGTGCTGCGCGCGCCTCTGCGGCTGCGAAGAGGGGCAGGTCCTCGTCGGCCAGCCCCTTGAGGTGCCACAGCGCCTCGCGGCGTCCGAGGCGCAGGGCAGGGCGGAAGCCGTCGGCCTCGGCGATGCGGGTGAGGGCTGCAATGGGGGTGCGCACGCGGCGCCAGAGGTCCTCGACCGAGGCGAAGGGCTGGTCGGCGCGGCCGAGCACGATCGCCGCCGCATGGGTGTTGGCGAGGCCCTTGACCATCCGCAGCCCGAGCCGGACCGCGAAGCGCCGGCCGTCGGTGAGCGGCTCCAGGGTGCAGTCCCAATGCGAGGCGTTGATGCAGACCGGGCGGACCTCGACCCCATGGTCGCGGGCGTCACGCACGATCTGGGCGGGGGCGTAGAAGCCCATCGGCTGGCTGTTCAGGAGCGCCGCGCAGAACACGTCCGGGTGCCAGCACTTGAGCCAGGCCGACGCATAGGAGATCAGCGCGAAGCTGGCCGCATGGCTCTCCGGAAAGCCGTAGCTGCCGAAGCCCTCCAGCTGCCGGAAGGTCCGCTCGGCAAAGTCGCGGTCGTAGCCGCGCGCAGCCATCCCCTCGATCAGCTTGTCGCGGAACCGGGACACGCCGCCGGTGAACTTGAACGTGGCCATGGATTTGCGGAGGAGGTCGGCCTCGCCGGGCGTGAAACCCGCGCATTCGATGGCGACGCGCATGGCCTGCTCCTGGAAGAGCGGCACGCCGAGGGTCTTGCCCAGCACCTTCTCCAGCTCCGGGGTGGGGAAGTTCACGGCCTCCTGTCCCGCGCGGCGGCGCAGATAGGGGTGGACCATGTCGCCCTGGATCGGACCGGGGCGAACGATCGCCACCTGCACGACGAGATCGTAGAAGGTGCGCGGCCTGAGCCGCGGCAGCATCGACATCTGCGCGCGGCTCTCGATCTGGAAGGTGCCGAGCGTGTCGGCCTTGCGGATCATCGCATAGGTGCGCGGATCCTCTGCCGGGATGTTGGCCAGATCGTGGCGGATGTCCTTGTGCTCGGCCAGGAGCTGCAGCCCCTTGGCCATGCAGGTCAGCATGCCGAGCGCCAGCACGTCCACCTTCATGAACCGCAGCGCCTCGATGTCGTCCTTGTCCCATTCGATGATCTGGCGATCCTCCATCGCCGCGGGCTCGATGGGCACAAGATCGTCGAGGCGGTCATGGGTCAGCACGAAGCCGCCGGGATGCTGGCTGAGATGCCGCGGCGTGCCGCGCAGCTGAGCGGCCAGCTCCAGCGTCAGGCGCAGGCGGCGGTCATCGGGGTTGAGGTTCAGCGCGCGCAGCTCGTCATCCGCGATCCCCTCCTCGGACCAGGCCCAGATCTGGCTGGACAGCGCCCGGATCAGATCCTCCGGCAGGCCCAGGGCCTTGCCCACGTCACGCAGCGCGCCCTTGGTGCGATAGCGGATCACCACGGCGGTCAGCGCGGCGCGGTCGCGGCCATAGGTGCGGTAGATCCACTGGATGACCTCCTCGCGCCGCTCATGCTCGAAGTCCACGTCGATGTCGGGGGGCTCGCGGCGTTCCTCGCTGACGAAGCGCTCGAACAGCAGATCGTTGCGCCCCGGATCGATGGAGGTGATGCCCAGCACGAAGCACACGGCCGAGTTCGCCGCCGACCCCCGGCCCTGGCAGAGGATGTCGCGGGATCGGGCGAAGCGCACGATGCTGTTCACGGTCAGGAAGTAGGGGGCATAGTCCAGCCGGTCGATCAGGCGCAGCTCGTGGTGCAGACTGGCGGTGACCTCGGCCGGGACGCCTTCGGGATAGCGCTCGGCCGCGCCCTCCCAGGTCAGCCGCTCCAGCGTGGCCTGGGCGGTCACGGTGGGATCGTCGCGCTCCTCAGGATACTGGTATTCCAGCTCGTCCAGCGAGAAGCGGCAGGCCTCCGCAATCCGGGCCGAGCGGGCCAAGGCCTCGGGATAGCGGGCGAAGAGCCGGTGCATCTCGGCGGGCGTCTTCAGGTAGCGGTCGGCGTGACGCTCGCGGCGAAAGCCCAAAGCGTCGACGGTGGTGTTGTGGCGGATCGCGGTGACCACGTCCTGCAGGATGCGGCGGTCGGGCGCGTGGAACAGCACGTCGTTGGTGACCACGGTTGCCACGCGCGTGCGGGCGGCGAGGTTCGACAGCTCATGCAGCCGCAGTTGGTCGTTCGGGCGCCGGCGCAGTGTGAGCGCCAGATGAGCGCGGTCGCCAAAGGCCTCGCGCATCCGCCGCAGCTGCAGGGCGCATAGATCATCCGCCTGGTCGGGGATCAAGATGCCGATAAGGCCCTCGCAAGCGGCGGCCACGTCCGACCACTCCAGGTGGCACTTGCCCTTGCCGGCACGCCCCTTGCCGACCGACAACAACCGGCAGAGGCGGGAATAGGCGGGCCGGTCGGTCGGATAGACCAGCAGGGAAATGCCGCAGGTCAGGTCCAGCCGGCAGCCGACGATCAGGCGCACGCCGGTCTCCTTGGCCGCCACATGGGCGCGCACGATCCCGGCCAGCGAGTTGCGGTCGGTGGCGGCCAGCGTCTGCATGCCCATCAGCGCGGCGGTGGCGAACAACTCCTCGGCCGAGGAGGCGCCGCGCAGGAAGGAGAACTGCGAGGTGACCTGCAGCTCGACGTAAGGAGGACCGCTCATCCGAAGACCCCGTGCAGGAACCAGCGATGCGATCCGGTGGCCCGATCCTCGCCGTCGCCCTGGCGGAAGATCCAGTAACGGGCGCCGGCCTCGTCCTCGATGCGGAAATAGTCGTGCACGACCTGTGCCTCGGCGTCGCGCTTCCACCACTCGCCGAAGATGCGTTCCGGCCCGTCGGCGCATTGCACGTGGCGCCGCACCCCGCGCCAGAGGATCCAGCGCGGCGGATGGTCGGGCAGCAGCGCCATCGTCTCGATCGGTTCGGGCCGCGGCAGCAGGCGCGAGGGGCGCGGCCAATGGTCGGGCCAGGCGTCCATGCCGGGGGTTGCCGTATCCGCCAGCGGCGGGATGCGGATGATGGCGCGTTCCGGCACGTCGCTGGCAACAGTGGCGAAGCGGAAGACCGAGCGGGCCCCGAGCCGGTTCGACAGCGTGTCGATCAGGCCGGAGAGATCGGGCGCCGTCTCCTCCAGAAGCGAGGTGGCGGCCTGTTGCGGCACCAGCGGCTCCGCGATCGTGGCGGTCAGGGTCATGATCTCGATGCCAAGGCCCGGATCGAGGGTGACGATCCGGTCGCAGAGCAGCCGGGTCAGCCGGGCCGGATCGTGCTGCGGCACGGCCAGACCCACGCGCAGGACCTCGGTGCGGTTGTCGATCCGCGAACAGAGCAGGTCCAGCCGCCGCGCGCCGAGCCCCTTGGCGGTCAGCTCGGTGCAGAGCTGGATCACCAGCTTGCCTATGTAGCGGGCGATGGTCTCTGGCGCAGCGATGGGTTCGGCGAAGGCGCGGCGGATCTCGATCAGCCCCTCCGGGCGCAGGGGTGCGATCGGCTCGGAGGCCAGCCCCCGTGCCTGATCCAGACGCCGGCACAACTCCGCGCCAAAGCGGCGCGTCAGGGGTGCGCGCGGCTGCTCCATCAGATCACCGATGGTCTCGAAGCCGAGATCCCGCAGCCCAGCCACTGTCGCGGCGGGCAGGCGCAGGGCCTCCAGCGGCAGGGGCGCCAGCGCGGCGTCCGACGCATCAGGGCGCACGATGGTGACGCCGTCCGTCCCGTATCGCGCCAGCGCATGGGCCGCGCCCCAGCTGTCGGCCAAGGCCAACCGCGCGGTGATGCCGGAAAGCGCCAGCTTGCCCGCCAGCGCCTCCAACATCGCGGCCTCCCCGCCATGCAGGTGATCGGCGCCGGTGGAGTCGATGACGATCCCGTCCGGTGGATCCCCGGCGACGATGGGCGCGACCCGCTGCAGCAGCCATAGCGCAAGCCGCTCCAACGCCGCGGCATCGGCGGGGGCGTCGTCCGCCTCGATGCGCAGATCCGGCACCAGCGCCTGCGCCCGGCTGACGGTCATGCCCACCCGCAGGCCCAGAGCCCGTGCCGCGGGGCAGGCGGCGGTGACCACCCGCCGGTTGCCCCCGCGACCCACGATGATCAGCGGTCCGTCACCCGACGGCGATGTGACGCCCGCCTGCCGCTGCCGCCGATCGATCGGCCACATCGGCAGGAAGACGGAGATGACCCGCGCCATCACATGCCTCCAGTTCGAGATCGAAGGAATCCCCGGCCCGCGCCCGGATCAGCTCGACGAGCCAACGCGCCCGACCGATGCCCGGAACGGGCAGGGGGGCGGAGGGCAGCTCGGACACCCGCCATCGCGTCATCGCTGCCGTCGGCTGCCCGAAATCGCTGGCGTCGGCCTGCCGCCGCCAGCGCCGGAGCGCCAGGCCGATGGTGCCCGACCCCTTGGCGGCCAGGTGCAGCCGGCGCGAGGCCGTCATCGACAGGCGCGCCACGTCTCCCACCACGGCGGCCAGCCCGCCATGGCGCAGGCCTTCCTCCATCGCCGCCAGGACCGAGATGTCGTCGCCGGCCTCCACATGGATCACCCGCTCGGGCGGCAGGCCGACCTGCGCCAATCCTGGCGCGAAGAGATCGGCCTGGGTCACGCACCACATCACTTGGCCCTTCATCCGCGCGGCGATGCCCGCCACGAAGCAGGCGGCAGCCGCGCCATCCACGGCCCCCTGGCCGCCGCCTGCCACCTCATGCAGCGCGCCGCGCGATAGTCCGCCTTGGGGCAGGCGACGATCCAGTTCCCGCACCCCGAACGGCAAGACGCCATGCTGGCGGGCTCCCGTGCCGTCGATCTCGCCGATCCGGGCGCGCAATTCGACCAGGGCAGGGCGGACGGCAGGCATGGGAGGGGGCTCCTTGGGGTTGGCGATGAACATGTCTGACTAGTTCCTGTTTTGTTCTCGCCGTGCCATTCTGTCAACCGTCGCGGCAGACGTTCCAGCGTGAGCCCGGGCGACGGCGCCATAAGCATTTGGAAAGGCTGGATTCAAAGCGGGGGATAAGTCGTTGGTGGCCGTGTAGACTGCCCCATCATGATCCCCCGACAGGGTCATGGCATCGGCCGTGACGTGATTGACGCAGGCAGAAAGCGGGCCCAAAACGAGAGCCAAACCAGCGCGAGGGCAGGGCGATTTGCAATCTGTATAACGTGACGACCTCGCAGGAGGCACTGACCCGTCTGATCGATGGGCTCACCGACCGCGCCGGAAACCTGGCCTCTGGCAGCGTCTATCCCGATCAGCTGGCGCCGATCATCCGCAACGGCGGCGACGGCCCGGAGCTGGTCAAGGCGCGATGGGGCATGCCGTCGCCGCCGTCGGTCCTGAAGACCGCGCGCGATCCGGGCGTCACCAACGTCCGCAACCTCGGCTCGCCGCATTGGCGGCGCTGGCTGGGGCAGGGACATCGCTGCCTGGTGCCGGTGACCAGCTTCTCGGAGCCGCGCGGCAAGGGGCAGGGGGTGCAGTGGTTTGCGCCGACTGACAGGGACGCAACGATGTTCTTCGCGGGGATCGAGACCCGCGGCTGGACCTCGCTCCGCAAGGTGAAGGATGGCGAGACGACCGATGATCTCTACGCCTTTCTGACCTGTCCGCCGAACGCCGAGGTTGCGCCCATCCATCCCAAGGCGATGCCGGTGATCCTGACGCGTCCGGAGGAATGGGAGGCCTGGCTCGGCGGCATCCGGGCTGAGGAGCTGCAGCGCCCGCTGCCGGACGGCGCGCTGAGACTAGTCGATGAGGCGATGTGAACTGGGCGGACGGCAGGGCGGACATCCTAGATAGGTATAGCCCCGTGGCGCCCTCCACCCGGCCGTCCGCGCCTCTTCCTCGCTGCTGAACCAGCGCTCGCCCCGGGCTTTGCTGATCCGGGTCGCGGTCACTCCTCGGGCATCATGGCAGGTTTGGTCATGCTCGGGAGCGTCGATGCCGGGGAGACGAATGACGACACCCTAAGTTCCGTAAATAAAGTCTCTTTTAGTGCATTATCTGCTACTGCCTTCTCCGCGCAGGAGTTTTTCGCTGCGCTGCGGCATTACCTCCAGCAACGCAGTCGCCGTGGGCCACTCTGAGCCGCATTATCCCTATGAACGCTGCCATTTGCGCCTATACTGCACTGCAGCAAGACATGCGACGAATCCTTCTCGGATGATCCTGCTTAAGCTTTCTTGGACGACCTGGACGCACTGCTTCTGCACTTCGGTGGGGGCTTTGCGGCGGGCTTCGGGTTCAGGTGAGCGTTTGGAATTATTCCCATGACCCTCCGCCAGACCATTCAAGTCTCCTCGGAAAAAGCCGCAACGTTGATCACCAAGCTGTCTGCCACGTCCAATCAGGCCGTGAAGAGCCGCGAAAACCTGCTTGCAGATCTGAATGAAGAGCTGACCCGCTACGTCGATGTCGCCGAGGCACACCTTCTTCCGCTGCTGCGCAAACAGGAAGACACCAAGGATCTGGCCGCGGCTGCCCTGAAGGGCAACAAGGATCTCCGTGCCGCGATGAACAAGCTGTCCGACCTGCCGAAGGACAAGGATGATTTTCTCGCAGCAGTGACGGATCTCAACAAGACCTTCCAGCAGCTTGTTCAGAGTGAGCGCAAGGAGCTTTTGCCGGCTGCTTTGAAAGTGCTCAGCTCGGAGGAGGCCACTTCCATTGCAGCCGCCATGGACAGCGCCGTCGAGGACGCCGAGTCCGCAAAACGCGAGGAGAAACGCGAAGAGCGGGCGCAGGCACGGCGCGAGGCCGAGGAGGCAGAGCAGGCCGCAGCAGATGAGCGTGCTGCAGCACGCAAGGCCAAGCGTGAGGAAAAGGCTGAAGCCGAGCGCCAGGAGGACGCGGCCGAGGAAGCTGCACGGGTCAAACGTGCAGCCGCACGGGTCCAGAGAGAGACGGAACGCGCCGCGTTGGAGGGGGCCGACCAGGTTACCGAAACGATGCAGCGTGGTGCGGGCGCGATCCAAGACAAGGCCCGCCAGTTGACTGAAACCCTGACCGAGCGGACCCAGAAGGTCGCCTCGGACAGTCGTGAAGCGCTGACGATTTACAGCGACGCGGCACGGACACTTGGAGCCGAACTGCAATCGGTGACGACCTCGTCTTCTGCCACGGCGCAGGCCCTATCCGACGTCACCTCTGCCTGGTCCGACTGGTTCAGCAAAGCCACTCGTGCCCAAACCGACGCTTCGCAGAAACTGCTTCAGGCAAAGTCGGTGAAGGACGTTGCTGTCGTTCAGCGCGAGTTTGTCTCCACTGCCATGCACAACTGGATAGAGCGCCGCACGGCCATGCTTCAAATCGCGCAGCGCAGCTCGGAACGAGCGTTGAGCTCGCTTCAGGCACTCATTAGCGAGAAGGCGTAAGCTCGGAGCTGCCCACCCTTGGTGCGCCGATGGCCACTGCAACAGCGCGCCAAGGGTCGGAACTTCAAGGAGCCGGCGACCGCGCAGGATGCCGTGCCAGAATGTGGTCTCACAACGTTGCAAGGATAATTACGATGATCGTATCAGGTACTAACGCTTGGGCTGAGATGGCAAAAGCCAGCTCTACCATGATGCAGACAACTCTCCAGATGAACGAGATGATGGCCGCTTCCAGCAGCGTCATCGGTGCGCGGATGACAATCATGGGCAAAGCGGCCATCTGTCCCGCGAATGCCGACCATGCTGAAATTAGCGGGATGATGCAGGAAAAACTGGTAGCCTTTTCGCAAGTCCAGCAGGCGCTTCTCGGGCAATGGGCGGCGATGCTCGCGAACACGTCCGAACAGATGCAGCATCTCGGCAGCCTGTTCATCGCAGGACGGCCCGCCAGCGCGGGTGGAATGATTGACATCGCGGAGAGCTTGTTGGCTCACGGAACCCGCATGATCACCCTAAGCATGGATGCTGGCGGCTTGGCCTTGGCGCCCGTTCACCAGCAGGCCACGGCCAATGCCAAGCGTCTGAGCCAATAGGGCTTGGCGCAAATGAGCACGCGCATCTAAGGGCCGTCGCGCCGGTGGGTTTGCATTACGCGGCAATGCGTTGAGTTCGATTTCGAGACCCTGATATAACCGTTAAGCACCACAGACCTCGCCGCGAAAGACAGATCATGCCCCAAGGTGCAATAGATTTCCACAATGGGTTTTCCTGCGCCAATTCGGGGCTCAAAAGCTACTGGTCCGGTTCGCAGCTTCAGTCATAGTTTGATATTCAGTGGGCAGCTCACCCCAAGGGGGATGTTTTGCGACACGATTGGATGCGCGCGCTCGCCATCCCCAACCCGGAATTGCGGAAGCAGGGGATCAGGCGCCTGCGCGTTGCCATTCAGGCCTAGGCGGACGGCGCAGGGTTAGTAATTTGCAATGCTGGCGGTAGCAGTGTTTCGTCGCGTGGTCTACCATAGGTGGAACGCCCCATCTCAAACCAGCAGGTCCCAATGAACTTACGAACGCTGGCTCTTGTTTTCGCCACCGCCATGACGCCCGCAGCCGTCGCGGCTCAGGTGATCGACGGCTCGTCTCAGGAGAGCTACGAGAGCAGCGTGCGCGAGTTCGTGCAGGATCTCGACGATCTCGAGAAGGAGCTTTTTGGAAGCGCGCTGATCCGCCTCATTCTTGACCGCTATCCGCCTGCCACGGGATCCGAAGGTTTCGCGCGCCTGGCCTTGGTTGAGCCAGCGATGAAGGCGGCGCCGCGCCTGCTCGATGGCGTGACATTCGACGAGCTGCGCGCGGAGATGGATGCCGTAGCGGCCGAGGCCGAAGCTCGCGCGGATGACGAGGAACGGGCCATGGAAGAGCGCCGGCAAGCAGAAGCAACGGCCGGGGCGGAACGGCGGCAGCTAGATGATGCACTTGGCGGTGCGCTGGCCGGTCAGGATACGTCATCCTCGCTGGATGCGGATATCCAGTCCGACCGCGACGCCATGCCGAGGCGAGGCGACAGCCGAACTGAGAAGGCGCTGGCTTGCCTTCAGGATCGTGTCCAGCTGCGGAACGCCCGCCTCGAGCAGGAGACATTCGGAAGTACGGTCACTTTCTCTGGCCGCAACGATCTGGACTGGGCGCTTTCAGGCATTCGCGTTCAGCTTTTAGTTGTGACAGAGGGAAGAGCTGTTGCCTGGGAGGAGAGTACCCACGCGATCTCCATCCCGGGAGGGATTGAGCCCGGCGAGATGCGTGACGTGGCCTTCACTGCACGATTGCCGAATGCGACCCCGAACGACGCCCAAGCGCTGCTCACCGTGCTCGATGTCGCAGATCCCGAGAGGCGTCAGTTGGTGAAGGACGTAACGGTGATGGGGTGGAGCGATGAGAGATCGGACCGGGTCTGCGGAGACGAAGACGCTGGTGTGGTCAAGATGCCGGCTGACCCGGTGATCGAAGAGGTCGCCGAGACGGTGGCTTCATGCTGGAATGTCGGGGCACTGTCCATGGAGGCTTCCGGCATGGAGTTCGACGTTGGGTTCGAGCTTGCAAGTGATGGCAAGCCGTTAATCGACAGCACGTCGCTCATTGAGTACCGCGGCGGTTCGGAAGAAGCCGGTCTACAGGGTTATGAAGTCGCCCGCAGGGCAATCCTTATGTGCGGCAGGAACGGCGTCGACGTAGATTATGTAGGATCAGTCGTACTGACGTTCGACGGCGACGGCGTTCGTCCGGCCCGACGCTAAGTTCGGTGATTGTGAGGCACTTTACTGTGTAAGGCACTAGGCAACTTCAAATGCGGAGATCAACGACACATACTTTTCCCCGTCGACCAGATTGAAGCTGACGAGCCCCATCCGATAATCGCCGACGGCATGGAAGACGGTTAGATCATTCTGCTTATCAAATGTATCCGTGAACCGAATACTGAACTTAAACCATTCGTTGTGCGGCCGCATCCCGATTACTGCGCCATTATACTCATCGCCGTAGGTGGTGATGATCTTGGCCGCGCCCTCGCCGGGAGCTTTGTCAAAGGACCAACTCACTTTTTCCACAGCACCTGGACTATCATTTCCAAACGGCTGACAGACGCCTATTGGAACGATTTCCACGCTATCACGGGCGTTGATGCTGCATTTGCAGTGGATGACCGGAAGGTCCCGCATAGCTGACTCTCAAAGCCGATAGGCTAGCGGCACCCATGCAGAGAAGACTGTCATTGGTCCGATGCCCTATCCTCGTCCCGATGAATCGCAGAAGGGCTTTCTTAAAGCGTTCAACTTGGTGGCCATCTCCGACGGTCAACCGTGCAAATCGCGTGAAATAGCCTCTCCGACACGGAAACCTTTGAAGGTGGCTTCGAAGCCGGAACGTTGCGGCGAACAGCACATCATCCCGACATCGACTGCAACGGTCGGCGGAAAGTACGCGAGCCGAACAGGGACGAACGTCTCTTCCAGCGGATCGTAATACTGAACCCGGATGGCTTCAGCATGGCGTGTCAGACGAATGCGGATGTCCGTTGTGGCACCAGGAACCTCGACAAGCAACCAATCCGACATGGTGTTGGTCACGACGACCGAGAAATAGTTCTTTCCGTCCGTGTGTTCGATGCCCGCCTTGATCCAGTGACTTTCGCTGAGCCGGATCATGAGCCCTGCCTGATCATAGAGCACTCTGTAGTCGCCACCCACACTCACCTCCGCCGTGAAGTCACCCTCGACGCGCTGATGGAGGAAATGGCCGTTGTCGCGATAGAAGCCGTAGAATGTCCCGCGCCAGAAGTCGGTCTTGTCACCGGTGGTGACCCTGAGCACATCCCCATCCTGGGTTACGTTCTCGGGTGGGTTTAGCCATTTGAGATCAGTCATCTTGGACCTTGCTGCGCTAGAGGTTTCAAATGGTGAGCATAATGGCTGGATGGAAACTGGATGTTCGGCCTTAAGATAGGCCGCTTATTGCGGTGTACGCAAAACAACCTATTTTGTCGGCACGCGATGCTGGCAAAGTTGACAGCTGTCAACTGTCACACCTCTCGGTGGTTGTCACAGCGTAGCAAGGCCATAACCATAGGGCCTGGAGAGAACCCTTTTCCCTCAGCCTTATCCGTCAGACTACGGAGATATCCGCCAGGTCGAAGAATTGTGCCATGTCGTTGCAAAATGCATGCCATTGTAACAGCCGCGCGTTCTGGCCCCATGATACGACACGCTCGTTGCCAAGCGTCCAGCGTGATGCCCAGCATTGGTCGTACAATGTAAGCAGCTTCCACTAAGTTTTCCCATGTTCGAATGGCATCGGGAGCGTAATCACAGATGCTAGGTGTTGCTTTCAGTACCAGTCCAAGCGGTATGGCTTGCGGTGAGCGTTGTTCCACTTCATTGCCTTCTTCAGATTCTAAGTCATCTTTTTTTGAACTCTGATGGTGCCGCTCAAAATGGCTGACACTGGCGCTCATATTTGATGTTTCATCGGCTTTAATCGGCGCGATAAGGGCATCAATTTTAGCAGTTAGCAGGCGAATTCCTTTTTCGAGATGCTGTAGCTGCGACATGTCGAGCTTACGCCGAAGGCAGCGTTGCAGATCTGAACAAGCCTGCTGCAAACTAGCCCAGTCTGTAGTTATGTGCTCTACGCCCCACACTATAAGCTTAGACAAGTCGCGAAGGCTGATAACCACTGCTTCACGCTTACAGCGGAGCTCGTATGCTGCCTTGCGTTCCTCTTCAGCTCTCACTGTAATATCTACGGCGCGTAGCGCTAGAGGGCGTAGGTCGAAACCAAAAGCACGGTCAATCTGGCCTGATGCGCCTCGGCGCGCATAGCGTTTACCATTTGGGCTATCTCGTCTTAGAATCAGCCCAGACTGCACCAACGTCGCCAGGTGACGACGCAACGTGCTTTCTGGCATGCCGTGGGCTCTGTTTGACAGCGTAGCGTTGGAAGGGAATACGATAAGTGCTGTGTCATCGGCGAGGTGCGTCCCCGGGTGACAAGATAGCAGCGCCGCCAGTACAACAAGATCGCGATCGCTTAAATTAAACGACTTTCTTGCGGCGGTCAGGTCACGCAGCAGGGCCCACTTGTCGCAGGCTTGTACTTGAGTAGTCGACTCGGCCAGTGCATGCGCTGCCAATAGGCCAGCCGTTACCGGCTGCCGCCCAAAGGGCGTCATTGAAATGTGCCTCATGTGATTATCACAGGGTATGAACCAGAGGTCGCCCGACAAGACGTTGTTGACAGCTGTCAACCAAAGCCGCTATGTTCGAGGTGCGAGTTCGAGAAGCGGCCCTTCGAGATGTATGTCCTGGGGGGCTTTTCTTTTGGTCTGTCCCGTAGTGCCTCCTTGATGATTCCTGCTCGTCTTCGCGCCGCTACTGGTTCTTGTTTGACCAATCTCGGTGAAGGTCTTCAATGTGATCGACTAACCAGTCAGCAAACTCTTGGCCTTGGCCAGACAGTTCGATCACAATTTTTCCTTTTAGTTTCGCAGCATGACCGAGTGCGCTTCCGTCTGCTGATTGCAGGGCACGCGTGTTGGTTGCCTGCTTCGGCGGCGCCAATTGTGCCAGAACGGCGAGAAAGCGTGCGTCAGAATCCGGCCCTTTGGCTGCGGCAATCAGGGCTTCAGGTGAATGACCTCGGGCCTTCTCAGCCAGTGCCATCCAACGGTCCCGCCCTGCATTCGGTGCAGCGCCAATGGCGCGAATTAACCCCTCTGGCAGGGCATCAACGATCGACAGCATTCGGGAAATCAGTGTTTTATCAACTGTCAGGGCGTCGCAAATTACCTTGCGGTCGAAACCACCCTGTTGCATCTGTGCGGCGAAATTCGCCTTCTCGATAAAGCTTAGATCTTTACGCGCAGTGTTTTCCTGACCTTGCGCAATGACCAGATCGCGGTCGTTCAGGGTGCGGATCATCGCCTTGACCGGCAGCCCCAGCTCTTTCAGGGCTTGTACACGCCTCCGGCCAAAAACTATGTCGAAGCGCCCTTCTTGGGTCGCGCTGTGGCGGAGTAGAACCGGCACCTGTTGCCCGTATTCCGACAGTGAGACCTTAAGGGCTTCTATGCCTTCGGGGTCTGTGTCCAGCCGATCGCTGAGGCCCGCCATGTCGATCACCTCGGCCGAAACTTCGACCAGCGCACGAGATTTCAAGTCAGCGATAGACTGGCTGACTGCGCCGATAGCCCCGCGCTGCGAGCGCGGGGATGCTGCCGCTATGGGTTCCTGACCTGTAGGTGCCTGGGCCATCAGATCCTTGAGTAGATTTTTACGTGCCATCAGCGTCCTCCCCGGCCCCATGCAGCCTGTATCAGGCCTTCGATCTCGCCATTTACGGAATTTAGGCTCTCCATCGCACGCTCATACGTGCCGCGCGTGAACTGGCTTTTCTCGACCTCGTAAAGGGTTTGTTTGGTAATGCCCGCATCCGAGATAGCCGTCGACTTCAGTACCGGATGATTCAGTACGTGGTCACCAAACAACGACCGCATAAAACTAACCATTTGATTTTGCGGGCCATCGCCGGGCTCATACCGAGTTACGACATAGCGCAACCAGTCATAGTTCATATCCCCACCCGCTTCGGCCACAACGCCAAGCAGGTTTGATGTCATTAATAGGAATTGACACATCGACATAACGTCCAGCATTTGCGGGTGCACTGTCACAAGAATGGCGGTTGCCGCGGACAGCGCAGACATGGTTAAAAAACCAAGTTGCGGCGGACAGTCGATCACGATGACATCGTAATCGTCCTGTACCTCAGCCAGCTTGTCGCCAATGCGCGTAAAGAAGAGATTGCCTGAACGTTCCATTAACGCTCTGGGCGTATCGTGTTCGAATTCCATCAGGTCAAGATTGCCCGGAATAAGATCTAGGTTGGTGAAATACGTTTGCTGGATCACGCGACGCAGGGGCACTGGATCGTCATACCGGATGGCGTCGTAAAGCGTGCCGCCGTCAAGCAAATCAAATTCAGGCTGGAAGCCGTGGAGCGCTGAAAGACTGGCCTGCGGGTCGAGATCAATGCCAAGCACTCGGTATCCATCAAGTGCCAGCTTTTGCGCCAGATGCGCAGCAGTCGTGGTCTTCCCTGACCCGCCCTTGAAGTTGATCACTGCAATGACCTGCATGTGGTCATCCGTGCGCCTTCCAGGCAAGTATGTTCCGGGACTTTTTGCCCCTTTCTCCAGCATTTCGCGTAGTGCTTGAATGTCGGCGGGCGAATAATAGCGCCGCCCCCCAGCCCGCGTTTCGGGCGAAGGGCCGCGCCCGTCCAAGTTTAACTTGCGAAGATACGCATCCTTGACCCCAAGCAGGTCTGCTACCTCTCCTGACGTAAACTTACGCAACTCCCGACGTGCATCAGGTGGGAACAGTTGTGCGCGATGCGCTTGCAGTCGCTCTGATAGGCGTACAGCGTGGTCGCCAACCAGCTGGTCGATCCGTTCTTTGGTTCTCATGCCGAATCTGCCTGTCGTGTTACGCTTTTTGGCGACTTATTCTCTTTGTTCCGTATGTAAAACCCAGTCCATCGATTCCTGCAATAGATTTCGACATATCTGAGTTCGGGAAAGGGAGTATAGTCGCCGCGCCCCGGGCCAGTCCCGCCACTTGTGCGCGGAACACATTTGATCTACATTTCGATGTGGATATACATCACGCTGGAGAACGAAAATGCAGATTGCAAAATGGGGAAACTCGCTGGCCGTTCGCCTACCTGCGGAGCTAGTGCGGGAAATGGGTCTGAAAGAGGGCGATCAGATTGACCTAGTGCAGAACGACGGCCCTCTTAGAGTTCAGCGACTGCCTCGCGCCGATGAGGTGCTAGAGGGTTTACGTCGCTTCCGCGGCAGGCTGGCCATGACCGAACGGCTAGGGCGCGACGCTGCACATGAGCGGTGAGTTCGTTGATACGAATGTCGTTCTTTACTTGCTCGACGACGGCCTCAAGGCCGATCAGGCCGAAGCAATCTTAGCGCGGGGCCCGCGCATCAGCGTGCAGGTGTTGAACGAGGCAATGGTAAATTGCCGTCGCAAGGCTGGACTTGACTGGGATGAAACTGCGAGTTTTTTAGCCGGAGTCCGGGCGCTTTGCTCGGTTGAGGATGTGACCTTGCGCACGCATGAGGTCGGTCGCGCGCTGGCTGAGCGTTACGGGTTTTCAGTATATGATGCGATGATCGTTGCCGCGGCTCTGATCGCCGGCTGTACGACCCTTTGGACTGAAGACATGCATACGGGGCTGCTGGTCGAAGGACAGCTGCGGCTGGTTAATCCGTTCGCTTGATCGCTTTCTCGGACAGCATCCCCAGCTTCTCAGCCTGGGCGAGCAGCATCTTGACCGACGAGGGCTGCCACGTTGTCCGACCGCGCGGGGTCCGTTCACGCATCGCCTCCAGACGATCGCAGATGGCCTGCAGGGTGATCTGGGGATCAGCCCCCTTTATCGCAGCCACGATCGCCGG
>TARA_R110001606_G_scaffold168455_3_pt1 | contig 26022 bp, 25 predicted proteins | sample TARA_R110001606 | Tara Oceans TARA_R110001606 (sample SAMEA4398315) | marine metagenome | biome: Polar Biome; feature: [SRF] surface water layer (ENVO:00010504); material: water (ENVO:00002006), including particulate matter (ENVO:01000060) such as... | depth 5 m
TTCACTCACCATTTATCCCATCTAAAGTCATCATCCAATGGCGAACCTAAACTCCAAATTAGAATCCAAACACCAATAAACAATAAAGAAAATACTATTGCACTAAACATCACTACACCTCTTCGTGTAGGTGCTTTTACTTTATATTTAAATGTTTGTGGTGGACAAGATAGGATTTGAACCTATGTTCTCTCGGTTATGAGCCGAGTGCATTAACCAAACTATGCTACTTGTCCTTGATTGTGGTGTCGGGGGCAGGATTTGAACCTGCGAACCTATACGGACAGGAATTTAAGCCCTGCGCTTTTGACCACTCAGCCACCCCGACTTGTTTTTAATTTCTTTATATTATTTATTGAAAATGGCGGGCATATCAGGAATTGAACCCGAATCTTCGGCTTAGAAGGCCAAAATGCTATCCATTACACCATATGCCCCTATATTTGTTGGTTGTATTAATACTATATTAAGTTATGTATTTTTTTAATGAAGAGTAACGAAGGAGAGGAACAAACAAAAAACCTCTCCTCCGCTACCTATTTGAATTTATGGCGGTCTTATCGGGAGTTGAACCCGAATCAAGGGCTTAGGAGGCCCCTATGCTATCCATTACACCATAAGACCAATTAGCCATTAAAGCCACTAATATATTAACTTATCTACTTGTTAATTCTCAATACATTTTTTAGACCGTCAAGCAAAACTGCCCTCACCATATTAAACATCTTAAAATCTTTATCACTAAGGAATTCAGTTTGGCCTTGATATTCCTCCATAGCATGAAACATATTAGACATCTCATCCATCCAATCACTTAGCCACTCATCAGCCATTTAAATGCCTCCGGTTGTGGATACTAAAGTATATCTCCTATATCTCTGTCCCGTAGGGTCTTTCTTCCATTCTTTTGTGAATACATACCCTCTTTCTTCTAAATCACAAATTCTTCTCGGCAACGCCCTAATTTTATATATTGCTTGTGCTTCTATATTTGAAATACTATTGCATACTTCAAAGTGCTTTTTCAATTTTTCTACTTGACTCATTTTTTTCCCTCTTATTTATGTTTAGTATTAATACCTATTTAAACATTACTCAAATTCATCCATCTCCGAAGATAGGATAAAAATCAATAAAAAAATCAAGATGAGGCAAATAGTTTCCATTATAGTTAAATATCGCTAAGACACCTATATTAACTTTATGAAATCATTGCAAGGGCTTGGATGTTGGAAACTCCTTCAAAAAATCCAATAGTATTCATACCCATCCAAATAACATTTACAAGGACTGGAGCCATCGCCTCATGATAAAATGCAGTTAATAGTAATCCACTTGAACCAACAAGGCTGATTCCATGATAAATTGCCGAAGTATTAGATAATAGCCCTCTTGATACGGCAGTTACGGCGGCTAATTGTAAAGCCCCTCCTAAATAACCAACAATGTCCATATTTTTCCTACCATAATTATCTTTTAAATAAGTCCTCAATTGCGTGGCTTTTTTATTACCTACATAAGAAAGGCCGGTAAATACTACCAATACACCCAACACTAAAGAGTTCATAATTAATCATATTAATTTTTGACACTTAAAGGTATCGGTTAATAAAAATGAGGCGATTGAAATATTGCAAAATCAATATCTCTATTATAATTAGCAACCCCTCCATTCCATATTAAAAATAAACCTAAGAAAAGTGCAAAACCCCCCCAAACAGAATTGGGAAATCTACCTACCGTAATATATCCAATTACAAATAAAGTTATTCCTAAAGTTTGTGTTCTATTCATATTATCACCTATGGGTTCAATTCCCTATTCAACCACTTTCTTTCAATGTATTGGAGTTCGCCAGTCCCATCAATCCAAGTAGCATAAAAACAAAAATCATAATGTGTCGTATTGTTTGCAGTAAAATTAGTTAATGTAATTGATTCATTATCATATTGCCAACCTTGAATATAGGATAGGACAGATTCCCACACAATAGGTTCTGAAGATGTATTAGATGAACTAATATTAAAAACTAAAAATTGAATTGAAACATTGTAACCTATCAAATCATTTTCTTCATATCCGCAATCCAAATCATAAGTGACTGTTGTATGAGTTGAATTGGTTATGATTGCAATATTATAAAGATTAATCTCACAATATTGGTTTTCGGAAGAAAACTCACATGAACCATCATCTTCTGTCGCCATAGAATCATAATTTGTAGCCGAATCATCGGTGCAACCATAAATCGGTTCTGCTTCAATATTGATAGTATGAGCCAGCCATTTTTCATCTAAAATTTCACCATTTAATTTCAAAATTACTTTTGGAGAATATGTTCCTTCACTAATATCATCCCAAGTATAGGAGGTGTAATCTGCACCATCAGGGTCTAAAACAATTCCGCTTTCATATGTTTTGTTTTCATATTTCACTACCGTTTCTTGATATAGCCTCCAAGTAATTTCAAATTGTTCCTTGTCGCAGTTTTTTTGACCCTCTACAAGGTCTACATCAGCACTAATTCTAACTTTTTTAGGATTAGATTCTAAAATATAGGCTTGCTCGTTAATCAAATAAGCATCACACCCAACCTCCTCAATTGTAAAATGTGGTGTGTGTGGTGAAAACCACTCATCACCATGAAGGCAACCACCACCCTCACATTCAAGGTCGTGGAATTCATATTGAATCCAATAATCGCCACCTTCAAGACCATTTATTTCAAAATTAACATCAACCCCATTAACAAAATAACCTACATTATGATGGCTTGCATCAAAATTACTACTCTCACCCACCTTAAATATATATGTGATGAAATGACCTTCTAATTCATGACCACACTCGGCCCCATCATAGAATGAGAAGGAAACATGGATTGTATCTTCATTTGAATAAGAATAATCATCATAAGCCCAATCTGGAGCGCATATATCTTCACCATTATGCTGAGATTCATCACTTCCAAAAATATTTATAACTCCAAACCCTTCCATAGTCCCTCCAGTTAATAATAAAAATGTGGGGATTAATATAAGGGCTATTTTTTTAATATTTTCTGCCTTTCTATGGACTGAGGCTATAGCCCTGTCTACGATGTCACCTTCTAAAGTTGTTTCAACCAACACTTCTGTTGAATTTTCACCACCATTTAATACTGTGTTGTCTGCAACCTCTTTATTGATGCTTTGAACAGTCGTAATTAATTCAGCCGCTTCTTTCAATTGTTCTACTAATGAGTCCTTAGGAATTTCATTTGAAAGGTTGGCAATACCATCATCTAATAAATCTTGGAGAACCTTTGCCTCATCCCTTCCCGTCGCTTCAGCAACTATTTTGGCCTTCTCTTTAATATCATCTAAAGAGTCTATATCCTTTACCATAAGCCATTTATTAATCTTTTGATATATAAGGTTTTTTAATTTAATGTTTATGGGGGTGGGTATGAGTCCCTAAAAATATTCCACTCAAACTCATAGTTATTGCACCAAATGCGGCTATAATTGCAGTAATGTAGGCTTCCTCATAAATCGCACTACCGAATTCAACAAAATGGAGAATTCCATGTAAATAGAGCGAAACCTCTAACAGTTTTATTAACCACCTTTTTATAAACACAATTGATGATTAATAACAAACCTATTTAAGTGATTCGGACACTATACCTTTTCCACTATATCTTCAATAGTATCAACGGCCTTTTCTAAATCATCGGCCATTTCTTCATCAATAATTCCAGCATCTTCAAGATTTTCAATTAAATCATCTACTCTCTTCATTACTTGTCCATAACTGCTGGCCGACAATAGGAAAGCCAAACCTGCGGCAACTGGAGAGTATTGGCTATAAGCGTCAATTTGGCTAAGTGCGGCTGAAGCACCAGTTAGTGCAGTTATTGTGTGAAGTCTATAATCTTTAAGAGATTCCTTATTTAGTTTCATAATTAATAATGTTTGTTTTTACTACTTAAAACTTTGGAACTTTTACTTTATTGCCATAATCTGGTATATACAATAAAGTATTTTTAGGGGGGGCTTCTTTAGTTACATCATATAGTGTTCTTAGCCTTATCCTTTTAGAGCCAACCTTTGCAACCAATAAATCTAAATCACCTATAAAAAAGGCATAAGTTAAATAATTATATTTGGAGATTTCTTGCTTAACTTGAATTTCATGTTTCCTTGCCTTTTCTACTGCATCCCCATATTTATCAAGAACACCCTCAATTTTTTTAGGCATTACTTTATTTTCCATTTCCTTTGCAACTTCTAATTTTTTATTTGTGTTGGCAATTTCAATAATTTTCCCATAATGTTCTTCAATTTTCATAATTTGTTCCTGCATTGAATCAGTTTTAATTTGCAATATATTTTGAGTTTCTAATTCTAAAGCCATAACCCTATATTCCTTTTTCTCATCTTTTAATTTTTCTATTAACTCTGGATTATTTAATTCAAATTTAGTTATTTCACCATCTATGAATGAACCTTGAGAAATAAATAATGCTAATAAATCTAAAGTTCCTACTGGAAGTTTAATTTGTGATTTGTCATGATGTTTCCTTAAATATGCCAACAGTGGTTTGAAAGTTTCTATTTTTATGCCCACTCCCTTCGTATCATAGAAGGATTTGGGAACGCCTTCTTGTAAGTAATTGGAAAGGTTTAAAGCCCTCATTAAACTTTCAAAAAAATGGATGTCAATTTCCACAATTACACCCGTTTTTAAAACAATTTCAAATTTTCTTTTTTGAGGGTTTTCTAAACTTTTTAATAATTGAGATTCTCTCCAACCCTTGACATAACCAGTATCCTCCAATTTTCTTTTGATGTGTGGTGATTTATTATATCTAAACATTTTTCACCCCACCGTTAAATCTAAAATTATGTCGCAAGGCTCATCAATTGAATCTGTATCAGTTACTAATTTTTGAATTTTATTCATATGGTATTCAACATTTTGCCTATCTAAAGAATCTAAATAAATGATGGTAAAATCATAAATATAACTAATATGCTCTCCATTTGGTTGAATATCAATACCATTAAATACAATTTCTGTATTGATGCTCTCTTCATCAAAAACTGCATTCATTAAGTGTTCTAACTCAACTGGGTCCATCATATTATATTGTTACATTACTTGATACTTAAAGGTTTCAATCATTTAAATGTTCATTTATACAAACTGGGAGTTCCAGTTTGTCATAATTTTTAATAATATCATTTATTTGGCATTTCATATCTATCTTTTCAGTTATGCTAATATATTTATTTGTTTTAACCTTTAAAATCATGTGGTCGTTTAAAGATTCTAACTTAATAATAGAATTATAAAAAGAAGGTTCTAAAAAAACTTGAATATCTTTCAATACTTTATTTATCAAAGGAAGTTTATCGCCTTTTTGCTTAATTTTTAACATTAATTGATTGTCAATTTGAACTCTCATCAATTATCCATTACCTTTTACTATATAATATTATGCATTTACCGGAGCCTCAGATATTTCACAAATACCTGATGGGCAATCGCTTTGAGCCGCCCCAATAATCACTCCTGAATTTTGTAAATGTTTAATAGCCTCTTCAACTGAGAGGGGGACTAATGGCTCATTACCCCTACTCCCTGACCTATAAACTGTAGTTCCTTTTAGTTTAGGACCATATTTTTGAAGTAATTGTCCATACCTCTCTACTGGATAATCATTAGGTAAATTAATAGTTTTTGAAACTGCATTATCTATATGTTTTTGAACTATTGATTGCATCCTCAAATGGTCTTCCACATCAATTTCGTGTGCTGAAACAAATGCCTCCAAATCATATCCACCTTCATAAAGTTCTTGAAACAAAGGGTCAATGACTATTTCTTCCTCAATAACTCTATCATTTGAACCTTCTTTGCTTGCATAATATCTCCTCTTATATCCGGGACTAAATACTGGTTCAATACCTGATGAAGTTGCGGCCATAATAGATGTAGTGCCAGTGGGTGCAATGGTCAAAATAGCACAATTTCTAATACCATATTCCTTAATCTTAGCCCTTATTCCTTTCGTAAGAGTTTTACAAAAACCAGATTCTAAAAATTTATCGGCATCAAATGCAGGAAATGAGCCTTTTTCAGCCGCTAAATATGTTGAAGCCTCATAAGCCCTCTTCTTTATAAAATTGAATATTTGTTCTACCTTTTTCCTTCCTTCGGCATTATCATATCTAACTCCTAATTTAATTAGGGTGTGGCCTAACCCCATTATACCCAGTCCAATCCTCCTTACTGTATGGCAATTTTTTTCAATTTCTGCCAAGGGATATACATTAACATCTAACACATCATCCAAAAATCTTACTCCGACTGTAACGGAATCTGCTAACAAGTCCCAATCCATATCTCCTGTAGAGTGATTAATGTGTTCAACAAGATTTATAGCCCCTAAGTCACAACAACCATATTCTTCTAACCAAATTTCACCACAAGGATTTGTAGATATCAAAGGTTTATGATACCAAATATTATTCATTTCATTAGCCAAGCCAATGTTTAAAATTCCCGGCTCTCCTGATTCCCATGAATTTTGAACAATGAGGTCCCACACATCCTTTGCAGGAATTCTACTCGTTTCTTTTCCAGCCCATTCAAAAATAATATCTTCATTATCCCTTACTAAATCAAAAAATCCATCATCAACTAATACTGAAACATTGGCATTTTTTAGCCTTTGGTCTAATTGATATTTAATCAATGACTTTATTACTTCGCCAAATCCTGCACCATAAGATTCCACGATTGTATTAACCTCATCCCTCGGTAAATTAGGAAATGTATCCTGTAGAGTTGATTGTATCGTTTCTTTAGATAATTCTACCTTGTTGAATTTTTTATGTAGGAACTCAATAATATCTGCATGGTCATACCTTAGACATTGCATCAATGCAGTTCTCCTACCTCCACCAGCCTTTATTACTTCACCAGTTTCATTAATTACTTCCATCAACGATACTGCACCAGTGGCCTCTCCTCCAGTCCCCCTTATTGGAGTTCCTCTTGGCCTAAGAGGGCTGAAATTAATACCCACTCCACCTCCAGTCCCTGAAATAATTAGCATATCCGAAACTGTTTTCCCCCAACCTTCTCTACTATCTTCAGTAGGGATTACAAAACAATTTAATAGTTGCCCTTTCATCCTTCCAGCCCCATACCAAATCCTACCACCGGGGATGAATCTGTTGTGAACCATGACTTCTTTAAATCTTCCCGCCCATTTATCTTTGTTCCCATTTTCGGCTATGGCTATATGATTTGCCACCCTCTCACAAGCCTCTTCAAAGGTTTCTTCATTATTGATGGCATATCTTTGAGTGTAAATAGTCTTGGCAAATCCTGTTGGTTGATACATAATTTACAAAGCCACCAAACAACTATATAAGAGTTTGCAGTAGTTTAAATATGGGTTTTGATAATGCACCAATATTTACTCAAATATTTCATATTTTATTACCCTATCAATAACTATGACATATTCAGTGATGCCATAAACTGGGTATGAAATTGGTGTAGGGGGTGCAGGAGGAGTATAGGGTTTTTGAGAGTATCTTACACCCATACTATTGTGTCTACCCCCATATGCTTCAAATGTTTCAGAAGCGTATTTCGTGACATCCCAATCCTCAAAATCTTCTACTTTGGCTTGGACTATGGTTTTTTCTACAACCACTGGGTCTTTTTTAATTTTAGGGGGTGTAATAATAGGTTTGCTAACTGGTTTGGCAACGGGTTTAGTTTGACCGTAGGTTTTTTTCCAAATACCTGTGACACAAGCCAGTTTATCGGGTTGAGTAAAATCTATTCCTTCAATCAAAGAACCCCACGAAATTCTTTCCCTCTCATCTAAAGATATAACTATTTTCCCCTCTACTACTTCTTGAGTTCCATACATCTTCATACCCGCAGTATCATATACTCTAAAGTCCTTTGAAATATTTTTCAATAAACCTAAGCAAAAGATTAAATCTGTATTTTGCATTTCTATATTTACAAAATTATATTTAAATTGTAAATCATCAACTATGTCTAAAAGTGTATGATAATATTGAAGTATATATCCTCCATTAATTGGATTTATCAAAATAGTGATATTTAATCCTTCTAAAGTTTTATTAATTTCTACCAATGGTTTGAGAATATTCTTCGCATCACTCTCCCTTAACTTCATAAAAGCCATTATGGGTTTTTTCGGCTGAGGTTCAGGCTTAGGTTCGGGTTTGGGTTTTGACTTATTAGTATTAATAGGTATTTTAGAAGCAATAACTTGCAAAATAGGCTCACCCTTATGATTTTTAGCACTCATATGGTCTTTAATTGCTTTTAGAGTTTTACCCGTTTTTTCACACTTAGGGCATTTATAATTCCCCTTCTTTGGCAATTTAGATTTGAGAGTAGTTTTAGGAGTTGCAACCACCTCCTCAACTATTACGGCTCCCTTGTGGACTTTTTCCCTCCTGTGCTGATTAGCCAATTTCCTCGTTTTAAATACTTCATCACATTCAGGACATATAAAAATTTTAGCACTCATAATCTCACCTCTCTCCTCTCGCCACTTGACCCATCTCTTCAATTCCGATTTGGGTTTCTCCACTAATAATACTTTCCATCAACTTCTCCTGCATCCTTATATCATTGGGATACATCATTTCACAATAATTAATTAAGATATTATTAATCTCCGAATTAAATATCCTCCATTCGTGTGAGTGCATTTCTTCAGCATCATTAACTTGAACATCATTATCCCTCATCATTAATGTGAGATATTCTGCCAATCTTTTTTGCCTAATCTGTTTAGCCCTTGATTTGACTGTGGCCGAAATGTGGGGCAAGGTAATACAAGAATAAACATATTCAATTGGTATAATTTCTTCAAAGTTCTCGCCCAATATCCATAACTGAATATGTCTTAAGGAATTAACACTCCTACTTAATTCTACATTTACTTCATCCTCATCTTCCGAAATAGTTAAATCAAATATTGCATTAGTAGGTAATAAGTTAGAATAATTTTGATAGGCCTCTCCTTGATTAAACAATGGTTTCAAATAAGCGTTAATAATATCAGGAGTCCACTGATTAGCAATATCAATCTGTTTTAAAACATCATAAGTATTTAGTGAAAATTTTCCATTGTTAGAGTATATAGAAAAACCACTTTCCTTCCCAATCAAATCCATCAACTCTAATAAATTTACATCAGTTATTTTTGGATTTAAAACAATATTTTCAATAGTTTTTTTAACACCCTCATCATCTACATTCATCCTCCAATCAGGTAGTGTTTTAATTGAAGATGGGTTGATTACATCAAAGAATACCATTGTTAAATCATTTTCCCACTTCAATGACTCATCTCCATCTCTTCTATCAACTGGAATATATCCATACATCTCATCATAGTTGTTATAAGTAGTTTCAAGGGGTTCGGAAAAAATTTGCCCAGAATCATCATCATAATAATAAGTAAAACCTGAAACCATTATAAGTCCATTTTGTTCGGTAATTTCTTTAATGTGCCTTAAAGTGGGTGGATGGTCTAAGCCTAATTTAATTTCCCCCTCCTCATTTTTTATTGCACTACCATTCCAAATAATATGCTCATAGGGAATTGGGATTGGAGCATCAACTAATGCCATTGGAACTTCTTTTTCCAAATTTAGAGGTGCAGAATTTCTTCCCGATGGCAACCTCATCTTTTTCTTAAAATTACCGCCTCTCCAAAAATTTATACCGTCATATGCGCTAAGAAGCCTATTTGTCATTGAACTATAAATATCATAATTTTGACTATCAAGATAATGTATTAAATATCTACCCCCTCTACCTTGGAAGATTTGTTTTGAAAATCTATCGGCATCTCCCGAAGGTGTGGCCTGAAGAGATTTTAACCACTCTTTATAGATATTGATATAACTTCTTATGTTGAGATTATAATTTTTAAGAAGTATTGGAGGATTCTCATTTAACATCTCCTTAACTAATTCTTCACCCATATTAATTTTAGAATTTTGTAAAATTTCATACTTCTTAGAAGGGTAGTTTTCTAATATCCAAGAAATTGCTTCAGGCGATATGGCAGGATTAACCGATATTTTATCAATTAAATAACCAAATAATTCATCATAATCTCCACCCAATGCATCACTAATTAATGGAAGTTGTTCTATTAAAAACATTTGAATGTTTGATGGTAAGTAGGGATTTGAGCCAAGCCCACCAACAATTTTACCACCTATAGAAACCCCATTTGCACACTCACTAAGTAATTGAACATTTTCTATTTGTGAAAAATGGTCTTCTAAGTCTATGTTCCCATAATCAATCTCAAATGTTTGGAAATCATCAACTGATGCATATGTTCCAATGGCCTCTAACAACACCATATCCATAAATTGGTTGAATTGTTCAGGCGTTCTAAGCCATTGTGAAAAAGCACCAACTCCAACCTTTCCAATCCATTCTTGAGGCGTTGTTAGTAAATAATCTACAATTTCACCGGGCATTGAATCTCTTAGAATCCATGTTGAAGAATCTATCTCTGGTGTATAAGAATATTGTAATCCGGCCTTATCTCTCACTCCCCTATAAATAAGTCCATAATTTCTTGCATTCAAGAAAGGATTGACTATGCTTTCACTTTGTTTTTTAGGATTTGTAAGCCTATTTAACAATTCAAATCTTGGAACTTCAGGATTTTTAAATAATTCTTTAAATGCGCCAGCATCTCTAACATTTCTTAACATGAGTCCTTGGAATACTTTAGAATCCTCTCCCACAGTGTCTGGGTCAATGTTAAGAATCTCCAATGCCATACCAGCATTAAAATTAGACTTTATTAATTCGGGATATATGTCCATCATTCTTTTGTAGGTTCCTGCGGATTGTCTACTATATATTGGATAATGAATTTCATTTCCATCCACAATTGTTGAAATATCTCTAAAGCCGGAATCAGTATTTTGCATACCTAAACTTATACTTCCAAAAGAATTTAAATATCCCCAATCATCATGATTTTGCAAAGGTAGACATAAAGTAATAGCAAAATGCTTCTTTAAGATGTTAAGTTGCTTATCAAATTCTCCACCATTATTTAATCTTTTATTCCAAATCTTATTAAAATCAGTTAGTAGTTTTCCATAAGATTTTAATGAAAGTTTAGGTTGGTAAATAAGTTGTTTCATTGCCAACATTTTAATTCCAAATCTTTTAAACCTCTTCATATCTTGTGGTTCATTAATTATGATGTTATCGTAAAAATCAGCATTAATATTAACACCAGTTCCTAATTGGGAGTGCATGAAATGTTTTTGAATGACTTCATCAGTAATGGAATCTAAAATGTCGGAGGGAGCAGTAGTTAAAATCGGATTATCAGCCATATGCCAACTGGACAAGTTTAAATAGGCTAAAGCCCACAAGGGAATGCTATTACCACTTAATCCTTCAAAACCGGGGTGAGATTGTAAAATTTGTCTGTGAGCCTCATCTGTGCAAAGAGGGCTTCTAAGTAAAAATCCTAAATAGGATTGACTAATATTTAAAGGATTCAAATAATTTTCATCAAATATCTCTACAGTATCTAAAGTCCCAGTTATCCAATCAAAATTTGCCACTGATGAATCAATAAGGAATCTAAATATTTGAGAACCTTCTTCTAAATCTAATGCTCTTGTAAATAATCTTCTAATAGTGTTTTCGTAAATCCATACAACAGGATTTTGTGCTAATGCCAACAATGCTTGACTATTACCATAATTCAACACATAACCAGAATCGGCGTATGAGAGTGATTCATCGGAAGCCATTGAAACTAATGCATTAGCATTTCCAACTTCAACCTCTCCTTGACCCTTTAAGAAAATCTTTGAATCATAATTAATTTTAATTTTTCCACCTCCAGCCTTATCTGAATATCCCATGAATTTATACGGAGTTCTACAAGTATCATAATTTAGCAAACCTGCATCTTTAAGGATATTTCCAATTGCGCCCAATAAATTAAATCCCCAAGGACTTTCTCTGGGGTCTTTAGGATAAACTTGGGCTTCAACACCTATATCAAAACCAATTTTAGCCCCTTCTTTATAAGATTCGCCCCACCTTAGAAGGAACCTTCCAATTTCATGCCTGTATTCTTCATCTCCCTTTTTATAAACCCAAACAATACAATTACCATATTTTACATCAGAAACTGGTCCTTCAGCATAACAACCATCCCAGTTTTCACAAGAAGCATTTCTCTCACTCCACTTCCTTCCTGTAGATTTAGTTATCATTTCAAAGGGGTCAGTTGTAATCCATAACATATAATCACCCCCTGCTGAAACCGGCCATGTAACTCCACCAGCCCTTCCTTCTGAAGGGGGCTTAATTCTATTGAGCCTTTTTAATAGTGCCTTACTTTTAACCTTTTTAAGTAGTGCGCCAACCGAAATCTTTTTATAAGATTCAACTAATACATCCTCATTGATTTCGTCTTGAGTATTAGGTAACTCCATTGTTGCCAATAATTTTGAAACTGCTTTTACTCCATCATTTTCTAATAGTTCATTATACTCTCCAACAATATCTCCTAAGATTCCTTGTATGTATCCTATGTGAGGTCTTAAAGTATTACCATGTTTAGACATAACTACTCCAATTCCTCTCTTCGGCATCAATGGTTCACTTCTTATATCAATATAATTAAGTATTTCATACCTAACAATATCATCTATTTGACTTTCATTTTCTATTTCAGCCCTAATCAATTCAGGTTCATAAATAAGATAATGTAAGAAATCCGTATTTTCAATTCCTAATGGAAATGTATATTCAATAGGATTCATTAATCCTTCTGCACCAATTTGAGTAATCGCTTCCTTATTGGTGAGGGGGTCATACCTTGTTAAAAATTCATCTTCTTTAATTAATTCTGTAAATCTGCCTAAAGTTCTTAACCTTTCTTTAAGGGTTTCTTCATCAGCCGCTTCAACATCATATTTACCCGTAATTTTTTCAAATATTCTCCACCCATTTTTTTGAGGATTGTCAAAATTTCTGGTTCTATATTCTAATGCCTCAGGTAGTTGTTCAGTCATTCTATTAACATTTCCTGAAGACATGGAGCCGTTAGGCATTTTTATAACTCTTGCAGATTCATCATCATAATCGTGACCATAATATCTGTAAATACTGGATTTCTTATCATGTTCAAAGGTTTCAAATCTTTTCTTTAACTTTTTATACCACCAAAGGTTTTTTTCTTCAGCAGATTTTCCACCCATAGCCGCACTCCACTTGTAAGCAGGATTGTCAGGAAATATTTCTATAAGGGATTCCCTTTTAGTATAGGTGACAGAATCTCCTGAAGCCATAATTTATTTTATGCATTCCTACTACTTAATGGTTTTTATTTTTAATTTCTCGTAGGTGCAGGGTTTTTCAACCTATAATAATCAATAAACTCTTGACCCCTCATCCTTCTAAGTTCTTTAGCCTTTTTCAAAACTGCGGGAGAATTACTATTAATTAAGACATAATAGATGTAGGCCATTGGTATATTATCATAATCCAAAATCCTTTCTTGAAGTGCTGGTAAATCATTCATACCCACATCATAAATCTCTAAAGCCTTTATCTCTTCTAAATTTTGAGCAATAGAAAGATTTAGTATTTTTTCAGTAGGCTTAATATTTTTCAAACCGATGAATTGTGCGCCCCTACTCCTCATAAGATATGAAATATTATTATTAATTAATTCTACAGTCCACAAATCATTATCATCAATTACTTTAAAAAGTTGATTCAATGATAATTCATAGTTTTTCAAGTTCTTATAATTTTCTAAACTCTCAATCAATTTCTCTATATCCATTCCTCTTTCAACATAAGAACTTATAATATTATTAACTTGTTCTTGATTGATGTCAAACCTCCACGAAGGAATTTTTTCACCCTTTGTTTGAACTTCAACATCTTGTATCACCACAATATTATCTATGTCCCATCTTGAGGCTACAACAATCTTTTCCTCTCCATCATCACCCGTCACAACAACATCTTCGCCCCTTTCAGATTCGGGAATGTAATTAAAGAACTCATTAATTGGAAAGTTTTCCGCAACATGGGTTGAAGTTCTTTTATCTCCTTCCCAATAATTTTTTACACCCTCCACGAAAACAGTATTCTCATCAACCATCTTTAGTTTATCCAAATGCCATAACTCATTTTTAAAGTGTTCATCGGTGTGTTCATAAAACTTTATCACCATCACTTTACCTTCGGGTGTAAGGGGGTAATCAGCGATAGGTTCTGAATATAAATTTTTATTACTTAATTGTGCAAACTTACCCTTCTTAATATTACCGGCTCTCCAAAACTTAGCATAAGAATTTTGAGTTATGAATTCAATAATTCCTTTTCTTATTTTCATGCCCTTATGTGCCTCCAAAACATCAGGTGTTGCCTTCCTAAAATTATCAAACAACCTATTAGGGTTTTCAAGGAGTTGAATGTTTAATACTTTCCAAGTATGGTTCCATAATTTAATATAGGCTTTATCACTCAATCCTATATTATTCAAAACTTGAGAAGGATAACTATTATATAGAGATAGGAGTGTTTTAATATATGTGTTTGGATTTTGCGCCACATCATGCCCCCAAATATCTCTTCCTTGTTCAAGTATTCCTTCTAAAATAGTGGGGCTTGTATTGGGGTTTTTAGAAAGTTCGCCAAGTATGTGTGCATAATATTCTTCATATGAACCCTCATATTCTTGAGATAATAATAACCACTTATCATATAGCATTGCTTGAATACTTGTGGGGATGAAGGGATTCCTACTAAGCCCGGCCATATCATTTACGGCATCTACGGCGGCATCATTTAAAACATCAATATTTTCTATAGATTCATACAATTCAAATATATCTTCAGGTGGTTTTGCAAACCTCCCCCTACCTAAATAAAGATTTTTAAATGATTGCTTATAAACTAAATCAACATATTGGTAAAATTGTTTTTCTTCCCTTAGCCACCCTGCTACAACACCCCAACCTAATTTTTGTATTAACTCTACATCTGAAAGTATTGCTGATACAAAGTTCTTAGGATAATCTTGCCTAAGTCTTTTCACGCCCGAATAGGATTCAAAATCATATCTTACTTTCCACAAGTCACCTTCTCCAATACAAGTTAAGAAGTGCTTACTTTCAAAAAAGGATGTGGCTAAAGGTTCTTCTCTTGTTTTAACACTATATGGATAAATTAGTAGTTCTTCAGGACTTATACTCAAGCCCTTCCTTCTTCTCCAAATCCAATCATAACATTTTTTATCCCTTGTGTTTTTAACTAACTCATCCTTCATAGAAACCATGCCTTGAGGTTGGCTAACATATATTTCATTTCTATAGAGCGTATCTTTTAACAATTGCAAGAATATAGGTATTTGTCTTGATGTTTGAAAAGTAAATTTATTGTATGCTGAAATACTAAAGTTTTCAAAGTTATCAAAAGCCCAAGAATTATTAGACTCCATAGGCAATATATAAGCATAAATATATTTTTGTGCCAAAGTATTTGCACTATCACCTGCATCACTCAAAGATTTAGATAAGTGGGGAATTAATTTAATTAGTTGTTTCTTCGTTAGTTGTGGTGCAAATAATAATGCTATAGAAATTCTCCTTTGTATTTCAACCTGTAAATTTTTATCTAATTGGCCTATTAATCTATTAATAATCTCCTCACCCCCAACACAAATGTAAGGTGTATTTGATTCAGGCATGGCAATCCCTCCAAACAAAGTCATTAAGCCAAAATTATCATTTTCACTAACATTGTTCGCTTCATCAAATTTAATAATTAATTTTCTATAGATTTCATCATTCGCATTAGGGTGTTGTGCTATGAGGTATGCAAGACTGGAAAAATTACTCTCATCAAACCAATCATTGCTTATTTGTGGTAAAATATCAATTATTCCTCTTAGGGCTTCAGTATCTGCGTGTGGTGAAGAAATTAGAAAATTTAAAATATCGGGATTTTTAGTTCTTATTAATCTTGAAATCCCTACTTCATTTCCAGCAATTGCCCATATATTAGGATTTTGAGCCAGTATTAGTTTTATATTTAATTCTACAATTGGCCTTGTCAATCTATCAAAAGCAACATAAGAAATGTTTTCATTAGAAGCGGCTAATAAATCAGGATTAGGTTGATTATCATCAATTCTCGTATAACAAGTAGTTCCCGGTTTATATCTAAGGATTCCAGTCCCACCACCCACATCACAATGACCAACATATTTATAGGGAGTCCTCATTTCATCATAATCCAAATAACCTATAGAATTTACTATCATGGCTAAAGCCTTATTAAGAAGTTTAGGCCAATTTGCTTGTCCTGCTCTTGGATAAAAAAACGGGTCTAATCCCATACCAATATCTCCGACTTGATTTTCTTTATAACCCCACTTAATATTTTGCCTACCCAGTAAAGTTCCATCCGGGACTTTAGTAATATCACCTTGAGGTTTATTAGTAGGTTGAACTTCAGGCCAATTTTTAGGGAGTTCAGGACCTTTAAATGCAAATACTACGCAATTCCCATATCTTATATCTGTAATGGGTCCAAGGGCATAGTCTTCCTTAAATGAATTATACCTTTCGCAAGAATTTTGCTCCCAATATCTTCCAGTAGATTTTGTATAGTTTTGAAATGGGTCGTTTGAAATAACTAAATAATATTGACCTGAACCTCCTTGAGGCCAGTTTGGACCCCCATTAGGTTTATGTTGATTAAGCCACGCATAAGCCGACTTATCATGCTTCATTTTTCTAATTAATTTACTTAATTCAATTTCTTTAACTTCTTCACCGACTTGATACCTTACTATTTCAGGGAGTAAATCTCCCGCTTTAAATTGATAAAATATCGGCTCATTATTTTCCTCTATAGATTCACTTGATTCTTCAAATACCTTTGGGTAAATTTCTATAGCCTCAGATTTAATTGATTCTATTTCACCACCTTTAACTCTTTTATTTATTTCGGCAACTCCTTTAGCAACCTTGCCAGCAAGTGTTTTCATTTTAGGCCTAAGGTGGGGAAAATTACCATTTAAATACCCCATTGCCTTACCTACAGTAATTTTATTTGGGTCTTCATCGGCTATTATAGCAAGTGTGATAGTTACTGCATTGTCACCAGTTAATTCTAAAAATCCTTCATTAATTATTTCTTTCGGGCCTTGAGGGTCTGTTGAAGTAAGTTTTTCATCCCCATTAAATATTCCTATCATCTCTTCCATTATAGCAAACTTTTTTTGTAGCCCTTGTTTGTCTTCTAATGTAATTACATACTCACCAATAATATTTTTCATACACTTGCCATAACCATAATCACCAGTAGTATCATTTTTATTGTCTATCCTAATTTTCAAGGCCTCTTTTATGCCTATACTTTGACTTCCATATTTAGAATCCATTCTGATAGTTTTGGCTCCACCTATTGCATTATAACCTGTGAGCCTCTTTTCAAAATCTAAAAACCAATTCTCCGAATTATCCCAAGAATCCTCAGGCATTGAATAGGCCTTTACTTTGGAAAATGTGATAGTATCCTTAGAAGCCATATGTTTTTTAATAACTTTTTGATACTTAAAGGATTCTCTTGAACAAGGTAGGACCTCTTCCATCCTTCCTTATAGTAAATGATTTATCATTTCTAAATTTAACTGCTATAGATTTTTTAGTAGGGATTTCTCTCCTACCTCTATCCAATAATCTACTAATGATTTCTTCAGCAGTTATTTCCTCTCCTATTTGAATTACTGATTTCGCCGCTTCAAAATTTGTTGGTTTAGTTTTCACTTACTCACACCCTCGGAGCAATCAAAGCCCTAATAGTTGATTTATCTGCGACATTCCACTCTAATTCAATGAGTCCACCCTCACCTGATTCATCAATATTACAACCTCTTACCCTTGTCAAACCCTTCATAGTTGAAGTTGCAGAATCAACTTCCTTAACTGAATATTGAGTATCTCCTTGATAATCATTTGGAAGTAAAACAATATCTTCGGAATTAAATGTTGCCTCTACCAAACCCTCTTCAGTCTTTGAAGTAAAATTTAAGACCCCTTCATTACAAACTACATTAAAAGAAATTGCTTTAGATGCGGCCTTTAAAAAGTTTCTCAAGGGAGTAGAGTCAATAGCAGTTCTAAAGCCTTTAGATAGTGATAATTCAGCACCAGTTAATGAAGGCACTTCACCAACCATACTAATATCAATTAATTTAACACTTCTTGATAATCCATTTGATTTTAAAGAAATGTAATTATCGGAAGTAATATCGTTAGGTTGATGTTCGGTATGGAGTGTAAGAACATCTTTAGTCCTCAATGTTTTTGTAACATCTTTAATTCTGTCAATTACAATGCCTAATTCAACTGGAGCGTCACAAGAATAAGAAATAAAATCACTACTATCAATTTTAATATCTAACATTTTGTATTTATAAATATCACTCATTCTAATGTGCAAACCTTGTGAATCAAAATTCCATACACACTCTTCATTAACATTTTCAATCGCCTTAACTAATTCTTTAATAAGGCTCGCTTTCATTTCTAAATGGACAACCATATTTTAAAACGGTTATTTGACCTATATAAAGATTACTTATTTAATACCTTATCGTGAATATTAGAAGCAATTAAATTAGCACCTATACTGATACATAATCCACCCATTAAAGCCATAAGTAATCTGTAAGTTAAGTTTTTAACTGTATCCTTTTGCCCTAAAATATGCATAAGATGAAATATGGCTAAGGCACTACCACCGATTATGAAGCCGAGGCCGATGATTAATACTGTATCCATAATGAATAATATTAAATACGACTACTTAATAATTTGGTGGGAGGCTTATGCAAAGGATTCTCCACACCCGCAAGATGAAGAAGCATTAGGGTTGTTGATTTTAAATCCGCCACCCATCATTTTATCCTCATAATCTATTTCAATACCATTTAACAAATGGCTGGATAACTTAGGGACTAATACTCTAAAGCCCTTGATAATTAATTCTTGACAATCTATTTCCGTTTCTTCAACTATTTGTAAATCATACATATATCCTGAGCATCCTCCTGATAACACCCCTACAAGGAGAGCCATATCTTTATCTTCTCCAAAGGCGTGTTTAAGCATTGATGAAGCATTATCAGTAATAGTTAAATTGACTGAAATGATTTGAGGTTTTTCTACTACTACTACTATGCTTGCACTATCACAAGTTCCACAATCCATAACAATCCCATCTAATAATTAATTAAACAACTATTTAATCTTTTTTATCTACAATTATTTCTCTCTTAGGAGTTAGACCCCAAGGCTCATCAATAAATTGTTGTATTTTCTTGACTTGTGTATGCCATCTTTTTTTATCGTCTATTTCAATTGCCTTTTCAGCATTAGCAAAAAAATCCCCTAATGAATTAAAATGATTATAAAGTGCTTTAGACCTTTGAATAGTAATTCCGGGTATTGCACTCATTATGTTGTGGTGCTTATTTCTTGAAGATTTTACGACAGTGGTTTTCCTAACCAATACTCTAAAATCTCCTTTGATAATTCTATCTGCTAAGGTTTTAATATACTTGATAGTATCATTTTTTGATTCAGTGAATACTACAGGTATTGCTTCAACAGACATCCTATTAAGAAACTTTTGTAATCCTGCCACCCTTGAATAATTTTTCTTATTCCTCCACATCCAAGATTGATTTAATTTACCCTCAATTAACAGAATCCCATTATCAGTTTTTTCAAGGATTCTTGAAACTTGGTCTTCAAGTCTTTTAGAACACCATGATGTGTAAGCATCATCCCATGTCTTTCTTTCAATCAACACTGAATACTTTTCGTTTTCAAGTAATATATCCCCCTCGGATAGGGGTGCTTTATTCCAATCAACATCGGAAAAATCCTCATGAACATCATAAGTTATTTCCATAATTATTTATTATTGCAATCCTACTTAAAGGTAATTGTAATTAATTATTAATTTAACGGGTGGGCTATATTTTTATCTCCAAGAGTCCACTTTAAAGTTTTAATTACTCCCTCAAGTGCTTTCATATTTCTTGCACACTCAATTGCCTTAGACTTGTTTTTAGTGGCTCTATGAGTTATGAACTTCATTTCCCAATCATTCCTTACCTGTTCGGCCTTTTCCAGCATAGTTTCCATCTCATCCCAAGACCTATTGTAGGCATAATGATTTGATTCTTGGTGGTCACTTAGTAGGTTGCCCATAATCACACCTTAATGGTTTGCTATTTAAAAGTTTCTAAAATAGTAAAGGGTTTTCTTCAAAAGTTTTAATTGGATTTGGTGAGTCAAACTCTTCAGAATCAAAATAATCATAACACTTAAATCCAACTGCTTCAATTGCTTTAATCAAATCAGTTCTTGGCTCACCCGCATTAGAGTTTATAACCCAATAAAAATCTTTGTAAGTCCATTTCCCATTATGCAATTTAAGTTGCTTTAATGCTTCATTAATTGCTACTGCATTTTCTTTAAAAGAACCTGAAATATCTTCAGCCTCCGAAGGATTTTCATCCGCCCAATAAATGCTAATATTTCCGAAGCCCATGAAAAGTAATTCAATATCTGAATCATCCCATGTGTTTATTTTTCCCTTATAGGGTTCTAATGCCAAAACTACTACATCTCTCATCGTCATAATATAATCACCGTGTTTAAACCTATATAACCTTATGCATTAAATTCCGCATCTAATCCTGATGCTTTTTTATCTAAATATTCTGCATAATCCTCACTTGTTTCAGCATCATATTCTTTAAAATTAAGTTTTACATTATGATAATCTCTATGAATGTAACCCAACATTTGCACACTCAACAATAAATTATAAATTCCTTTATGAGGGGATGGACCTCCTGATGCTACTTCCGCAATATATTCATTTAGGGTTTCTTCATCCAATATTAATTCCATAATAAGGCATTTTAATAATAACCTATTTAAAGGTTATGATGTCCAAGGAGAGTCCGTATTCCAATTTAGAAAATTACCCTCTTTTAAAGAAATATTAGTTCTTACAACAAGAGTGGTTTCCATATTTATTAAATTAATCGCCGGATTCTCCCTCAATGATAATGTTGTTTCTATCCCATAATACGAAAATTTTCTATTCTGTTTAGATATAATAGGGGCGAAGTAGCCAAACTTTTCATCTATGTAATAAATATCTACTAATCCATTAGCCGGAAATTCTAAATTGGAATCAACAGTTATCCTCCAACCACTCCTTAATTCTCTTGATTTGAACCTATGTTCTCTCGTTCCAACACCATTTCTTAAAGTTAATATATAACAAAAATTATTTGAATTGTTTGCAAATTTTTTAGCATCATCATTTGTTTTAAAACTAAGTATTTTAAACTTTAATTTTTCATTTGAGTCATTTAAATTATTTTGGAGATTTTGAACTTGGGGTTGAGGATTTATTATTTCTTTTAATAATTGGTGTTCATTACAATTATCTTCTTGCCATGCGCCACCACACTCCTCACACTCTACCTCTCCATCATCACAATCATCACAATTAACTTGACCACCCCAACATTCATCACAAGTTATAAGACCACCATCACAATCAGGACAATCTTCAAGAATCTCACCCTCACCATCACACTCTTCACAAGGTAGCATTAAATTGCCCTCTCCTTCACAAACTTCACACTTTACTTGCATCTCCCCCTCACAAGTTTTACATGGTTTCCCATCATCATCTTCACCAGTGCCATCACACTCTTCACATTCTACAAATCCTACCTCTCCGATAGCATTATCACACTCCTCACAATCTACTCTAATTTCACCTTCCGCATCACACGGTTCACAATATTTATTTAGTTCTCCCTCACCATTACACTCTTCACAAGTATAATCTCCTTCACCACCACAAATATTACAATTAATTTCTCCATCACCATCACACTCTTCACAAGTCAAAGTTCCTTCGTCACACACTACACACTCACCAATTTCACCTTCCGAAGTTCCACATTTTTTACACACATTCAAAATTGATTCATCACTAAATGCTTGTAACCAAGACATTAACGGTGGATAGGGTGGTCTAATGTAAAAAGGTATTGCCAATATCGTCTTCCAATTTTGATTACTTCTACTTAGCCTTATTGAAGAACTATCTTCATACAACCTTATCTCTAATGGATGTTGAGGCATCATAGAATTCCATTTTAAAGCAAATGCAACATCCATACAAAAAGATATTTCTTTAACTACTTAAAGTTAAGCAATCTTTATATAGCAAAGATTAAATTAATTATTATGGATGAGTTTAATGCCAACCCTATGAAGGGAACATCATTTGATATAATTGATGATAATGATGGTGAATATGGAATGAGGTTTAAAGGCTCTAAAAATATGAGAGATTCAGTTGAGATAAATGATATGATTGAACAGATTACTCAAAGAATGAAATTGTATGAGGGAAAATATACTCAAGCAAAAAAAACTAAAGACAGAACTGAAATGATATCGGCTCTAAGAAACTTCAAGGCATTAGAGGGTGCAAGGCAATCATTAAGATGGGTTCTCAAAGATAAAAGTGTAAAACACCCACTTTTCTAATTATCTATTTGAATCAAAAGGTAATTGAATAATTTTTTTCCAAATAAGTGCTTGAGAAGTATTATCAAGTTTATCAAAAAGCCCAATTATATTGGGAATCAATTTATTTATCTTATGGATTTCGCTAAAAGTCAAAGGGGTTTTTCTCGTCATTTGCTCTAATGATTTCCAACAAGTAGTAATTTTTTTATTACAATAATTTAATGAATATTCATTTTCATCCCTATATGCTTTCATTTTTTTAGATATTTTATACAAATCTTTCGCTTTAAATGAAACTTTGTGTTCTTTTGGAAAATTACTGATACTGCCATATTTCCTCAACATATTGGTTGCCTTTTTAGCCCCCCAACCGTGTAAGCCCTTAATATTGTCGCTTACATCTCCAACTAAACATTTCCAATCTACATATTGGTGAGGAGCAATCCCGCAATCTTCGGTAAAAGATTCGGCAGTTATTTCTTGTTTTAAATTGTGAACTCTTATATTTCCTTCCCAAGACAACATTTGCAACATATCTTTATCTTCACTCATAATGACGATTTCATCACCTAATGCTGAATGTAATTGCACCTTTTCAGCGATTAAGTCGTCTGCTTCTTTATATTCTTCATAGTATCCTTGCCAATTAGGTTCAAGATTCATTGGATTGTATCCACATTCAGCAATTACTTCTCTTACATCTATACCCTTGTGTTTAGAAGCCTTAATTCCTGATTTATGGGATTTATAATTATTATGTAATTTACCTCTAAGCCTTCTCCCATATATTCCATCATAGCAAACTATTACTTTATCTAATTCTCCCATTAATCCCATCTTAAATTTAAAATGATGGATGTCTTTTGAAAAAGCCTTTTTAATGCCTTCTTTAAAATCTTTGGTTGAAACTTCTCCAGCCTGTAGTTGCCTTTTCCACCACCAATAACTTTTGGATTTGTTGAACTTACCCCTTTCAAATCTACCTACAAAAAGGCCACCGTCTAAAATAAAGACCGCCATGACTATATAGGTTGTGCCTTACTACCTAAATCTTTGGCATAGTCCTGCACTGGTCATGAATATTTTCAATATTGAACATCCACTCAATAAGGCCTCCACACTCCTTACTATATGTTCTAATGTATTGATGCAATTTTCCAAAGCCTGACTTTTGACAAACTATGTAGAGTGTTGTAGCCGAATATTTTTGAGCCTTCATCGGTAGGATAAGTTTTTTAGAAGTCCTACCCAATTTATCAGTTTCTTGAATCTCCAACCTCATTAACAAGGGGTTGATTTTTTGTTCTTCCCTACAAGCCTTGTTTAAATCATCAATTAAGTTGTGTGCTAAAATAGTTATGCCTTCAATCCACTTATTATGGTCATTATCTCTATGCCATTTCTCAGAGAATAAGGCCTGTTCTAATTTTTCAATTTGTTCTCTTTGTTGTTGCTTAATTATAGTTCCTGCCTTTGGCTTATGTTTATTACCCATGTTGATTCCCCTATTGTTGAATATAGCCCCTACTTAATAAACCATTTGGTTAATTAAATTGTGGGTGTTGTATCATAGGTAAAAGTTTCACCCTCAGGAGTTTTTAAACTTTTCATCCTCACTACTGCATTTTGATTTCCGACTTGTAATATGGGCATAGTTGCATCAGCCGTTTTCATTACTTCTCCTCCCGATTCAAGGTCTTTAACAACTACTGTTACTTCATAACCCGGTTCAAAAACCAAATACATATGTTCTTCATCTAAAAGAGTAAATGATTTTCCACTCTCACCCCACCTTCCACCAGAACCTAAATTTTCTTTTATTGCTGAACCTGTTGATACGGACTGAAAAGTAGGCCCTGCAACTGGCAATTCATCATTCGCATTATACAATTCACTCATATATCCAAAAACATCTACGCCAAACATCATCTCATCTCACAAAAACTCAGACATAAAAGACTGAGAAGAGTTTAAACTTTCCGCACTAAATTGCCCACTCGCCATACCGCCACCTAATACGGGGCCGGTTGAAGGTGCAGGTTTTCCACCACAAGCATCATATATTGGCTGACTATTATCCATTCCGTAAATTGGCCTTCCAGCCCCAAACGAATTATATTCACTACATGGTTTATCCATATCTACTGTTTGACCAGCATTGGCCGAATCCGATGGGCAATTACATGAATATGTTTTCTTAACATATGTGAAGGGAATTATAATATCAACGCCAGCATAAGTTAATTTAGGCCTTCCTTGAGAATCTTTATAAAAATTGGGTTTGCTTTTTGAATAATACTTATTATACAATCCAGCATTTTCTATTGTATCAAGGATAAGATTTTGAGGTGAAGTATTTTGATTAGGGGATAATACATAAGGGGCAAAAGTAGGCCTTCCTAATGAATTTGTCCCTCCATCATCAATTCCAATTTCTTGTGGGGGTGTAACCATGTGTTCCTCAGGAGGGCAATCCCTATTCAAAACAGTTCTCCCATTAGCCGGAATTGAAAGGGTAGTAGCCCACCTACCAGTAGTTTCATCAAATCTACCATTAATTGGAACTGAAGTTCCTTGAACCCAATTATAACTGCCAAAACCACACCTTGTAAATAATCCCATTGACCAATATTTAGAATTTATTGCACCCGTTTTAATATCTAATCTTGCCTCGCCAGTTCTAACACCATCACCCCTCATTTTAATTAAGGCAACTTCTCCATTAGGATAGTAATCAATAATTGCATCAACGGTTACACTGGGTCCAAAACTCCAACCATCTCTTTGCCCTCCAACGGAATTATAAAGTTCTAACCAAGTAGGTTTTGAAACTTGACTCCATTGGGTCGTCGGAGAAATGTTCGCCTTAATAATTGTCTTAGGTGCGCCGAATAATACTTTTTCCTCAGTAGGTAATTTTCTTTCCGCACTCGCCGACCATGAAGGGGCTGTAGGTTTAAAGTCAATAACTAAATTATTAGGATTTGGCGAATTTGAAGTATAAGTTCCCATTGAATCAACAATTACTTTATAGGATATGGAAAATCTTTTAAATAATTTTCCAAACTTAGTATTAGTATTATATAGAGGGTGTTCTACTTTAATAGTATTTCCACTTTGCTCCCTAATGGATTTTGCCGAGTCTAAATCTAAAGGATTTAAGGAATCTACACACTTGTAAGTTCCATCATCCTGTTTTGAGAGAGTTTGACCTAATGAATCGCAATCTGACCACTTCTTCGGAGCCTCTGGTTCTGGGTCTACTGGGTCTACTGGGTCTACTGGGTCTACTGGGTCTACT
>TARA_R110001606_G_scaffold356307_1_pt1 | contig 25963 bp, 30 predicted proteins | sample TARA_R110001606 | Tara Oceans TARA_R110001606 (sample SAMEA4398315) | marine metagenome | biome: Polar Biome; feature: [SRF] surface water layer (ENVO:00010504); material: water (ENVO:00002006), including particulate matter (ENVO:01000060) such as... | depth 5 m
AATGTTTTATAGTCTGGTCCAGCCATATACAATTTATCGCCAGCTTCATTTCTGTAAACATGGTAGCCATCTAAACCTATTTTAGATCCATCACTCAAGGCTTCTTCTTTAGTCTTAAAGTAATGACTCATCGGACCATCACTAGATTCAGAAAAATAATAATAAACATCAGAATCATCCCAAGGATTACCAACTACGACAGAAGCTTTACTCTCAGCCTTCTTGAATTGTGAATAGCATACTGCAGTTCTCTGCTTCGCATCAGGAAATTCGCCTTTCTCCGAAAGGTCTAACATACAACGTTCTATAAATTTAGAACGCTTCTCTCCATCATTTGGTGTTGGTAGTGGCATACTTAAGCTTTTACACCAAAAATAGGCTCACAGATAGTTTTCATGATAAATTCTCTGTTTTTGTGGAATATTTTGACCTTACAGAACCTTTCGTAGCAATGAGAGAACACATCCGCTATATTTAAAACATTATTATACCTATATGAATCATATACATAGACCTCTTTAATATATTCTGTAATTAACAATAACAGTTTTTTCCTTAATTGTATTTGATAAAGAGATTTAAAAAGATCTCGATCTTCGATTATCCCTCCTTTTTGACAAAAAATAGACAAATAAGAATATTGTAGATCTTCAGAAATCCCCAAATCTAATATTAAATCTATATAATCTATAAAAGGATGACCCATACAAACATCTTTAAAATCATCAAAATAGAAGCCTTCTCCATCAAAGAATATGTTTTCTATAGATAACCCCCCATGACACTTTTGTTTATTAGGTAATTTAAAAGACTTGGATAATAAAACTAACTCATCAGATAATTCAGATATGAAATTTTCACATGACTCATAATCAGTATAACTTTTTAAAGCTCGTAAGGAGTCTTCTGGCAAATAAGATAACGGGTTTATATCCTTTAAAAAATCTTCCAAAGATATCCTATATGTATTTCTTACCCCTTTTGTCTTTTGAAAAGTAAAGTATGAGTCTATAAAAGAATCAAAATTATTTATAATACATGAACGGCCATAATCCACAACGCTTTCATAAGGTGGGATTTCTACGAGTAAATATGTAATCTCTTCTCCTATTTTTACCTGACCATATTTAATAAATAGAGGTATTACAGGACACTTAGAGTTTTTTACTACATTAGATTCTTTTTTTAGCACCCCTTCAGAATCATCCAAAGATATTTTTAATTTAAAAGTTTTATTAAAATTATCTTTTAAAATAAAAACGTCATAATGGTTCTTTATTGAGCCTATAGTAATTTCTAACACCTGCAAATCAGGCTTGATTCTCTTTATAACTTCTAGAGCAAAAGATTTATCCTCATCTTGATTTTGAGTCTGTGGAAAAGTATAGACTTTCCCTTTAAATAAAGAAGATAGCTTCACACCTTATAATAAAACTACCCCCTCTTTTTTCAAGGAGGGGGTAGAGTAATATGAACGATAATCTTATATTATCTTTTATCAGCAAGATTTAAAAAACCTTACCAAATTTTTTAGCAGCAATACGTACCCCAGAAATGCTTGCTTTAGAAAAGCGGCGGGTACGATTGAAATTGCGATCATAAACCACAATTGTTTGGTCTGTTTCAGACTGAAGCTGAGCGTTTAGTGATTCACCCTGCTTTGTGTAGAGACCAAAGAAACGTCCTTTCGAATTGCGAATAGCTTTCATTACCCGTAGGTTTACTTTATCCATGCCATATCTTATGCAAATTGTAGCGATTTGTCAACTATATTTATGGATATTTTTTCAACATCTCGATTATTTACGATGAAGTTAGATATCGGGACTTGAACTAGAGATTTTACAACACTTTTTATTTGTCTAGCATGATTTTTATCATTTTTAATCTTATTAAATATATGAATTTCTACTTTTTTCTGGAATACGATATTTATATCCCTGTCTAATAGTCTGGATTTTATTTCCGCCAGTTCTTTTCTAATAATTTGCCTCAATTCACGCTCTCCCAACTGATTAAAAATCAATACCTCATCCACCCTAGCTAATAATTCTGGCCTAAAGTATTTTTTTACACAAGCATTATAGACATCTTTCTCATCCTGTTCACTAGGAACAAACCCCATACTCTTCACAGATTTTTCTTTATGACCTATATTAGAAGTCATAATTACTACAGTCTTACTAAAATCAATATTCCTATTTAGATTATCTGTAGCATAACCCTCGTCTAAAATGTGCAGGAGAATATCTAAAACTTTAGGTTCGCACTTTTCAACTTCGTCAAACAACACAACGCAGTTGGGGTTATTACGAACAAACTCTGTGAGTAAACCTCCTTCATCATACCCTACGTAACCAGCATTCGCCCCCATAAGTTTAGAGATAGATGTCTTATCTTGATATTCACTCATATTAAGCTGTAAAAAAGATTTTTCATTACCAAAGAAATACTTAGCTATTTTTTTTGCAGTATATGTCTTACCAACACTAGTATCACCAACAAAAAGGAAATTGCTTAGAGGTCTACTAGGATCATTTAACCCAGCTTTGGCACAAGAAAGAGCATCATAAATCAGATCTATATTCTTATGTTGCCCAAATACCTCACTATTCATTTGCTTAGAGAAAGAGGCAAAAGAGGAATGATTCTTGCTTATTGTTTTTGCTGATAATCCAGTTTTTTCTTGAAAAATAGCTAAGATATCTTTTTGCCTAATATTCTGCTTTCTTCCTCTGTTCTCTTGGTAACGCGACATCACTTGGAGATAATCTTTAAGGAGAAGAGTAAACTGTTCCTCATCTATCTCTTCATCGTTATCAGTGTCCATTAGAACCTTACAGAAAGAATTTCTAACATCGTCAACCTTAGCTGGGATCTTATTGTATTTAATTCTAGTCCTAGCTCCTAACTGGTCGATCACATCAAAAGCTTTGTCGGGGAACTTCTTATTACTCAAGTATTTCTCACAAAAATCTATAACGGTATCGATGTCTGACTCTAAGTATTTTACATTGTGAAAATCCTCATAATATGAAATTGTCTTTAGAATAATCTCTTTAGTCTCTGATTTAGTAGGCTCTTCAATCTCTATCTTGTCAAACCTCCTCTTTATAGCAGTGTCTTTCTCAAAAAACTTCTTATATTCTTGAGTAGTCGTAGCCCCTATACATTTAATCTCTCCTCTAGCAAGAGCTGGTTTGAGCATATTTGAAGCATCTACAGCACCTTCTGAATTACCAGCCCCTATGATAGTATGTATTTCGTCGAAGAATAATATAATATTAGATTCTTTTTCTGCTTCTGAAATTAAAGCTTTGAACTTCTCCTCAAACTCCCCTCTATATTTAGTCCCAGCAACCATCGCGCTTATATCGACTGAGCAGATCTGCATTAGAGACATGTGGGGCGGGACTTCTTGACCAACAATCTTTTGAGCCAAACCTTCCGCTATAGCAGTTTTACCAACACCAGCATCACCAACTAATATCGCATTGCTTTTGTTTTTCTTCGAAAGTATTTCTACAAGCTGGTGAATCTCATTATCTCTCCCCGAAATAGTAGCACTCTTATTAGACAGATACTTCTCATTTAAGTTAATACAATATTTAGATATATTAGGTAATGGCGATTGAAGATCTTCGACATTAACGAGTTCTTCCGAATCAGAGACAAATGAATCTCTCATCTTATCTAAAGGTGGGATACTATCTTCTAAGATATAACCCTCAATTAAATCTTTTGCTAGTAACAAATCAATATTATTTTTAGATAGAAACCTTATAAAATCATTATCAGAATCTAAAATTACATAAAGAATATGTTCTATACCAATAAAATAACTGTCAAACATATCCGAGAAATCTTTCGCAGATTTAATCATCTCGTTTACGTCATTATGCCATCCCCCTTGGCCTTTTTTACTCAAGAAGTAATACTCGTCTTTTTTTGCGTATTTCTTGAAAATATCTTCAAATAACTTAACATCAAAATCTATATCGTAAGATTTTAGTCTAAGCGAACAAGTATCTGATATGTTTGATAAACAGCCATATACTAAGTGAGCTACTGTTACTAAATCGTGACCATTATCCTTAGCAAACTTCTTAGAATCTTTTAATCCTTTCTTTGCTTTAGGTGTGAGGTTGAAATCGGCTAAACCCATCATAATTCTTTACACTATTTTAGTTCAGATAGTTTCATGTAGATTTTATCCTTTAAAGGAACTATTTTCTCAAGGAAAACAATATCATCCCCTTTGGACCCAAATACTATAACAACATCCCCTTTACTAGGCAATTTTTTCCCAGAATCTAGATAATTAGTCAATCGACCTTCTCTCTCACTATCTAAAAATAATCCTTCTAGAACCCCAGTTTCATCTTGCATAGTCAATCTAGCATATTTATTACCGTTCCGACTAGTCCGTTTTACAATATCAGTTAAAGAGCCTACGAATTTCACTCTCGCTCTAGGCTCAAGATCTTTTACTGCGTCAGCAGAATGGAAGTCCTCTCCATAAGTAAATATCTCTCTAATGTTATAAGAATAACTATATCCTAAGAGTTTTTCTTCAAAATACCAATTAGCATATTTATTATGGACCTTATTCATCTCGTAAATTTTTTTGTAAGGCTGATATCTTTTCTTAAATGTCTCAAACCTCTTATCCTTGAATATTACCCTGTTATCGTCTCCAACCATGTCTTGTGTTTTCACATCATGTATTGATGTTATAATATCGTAATCGTATGACCTGCCAAGTTCAAGTAGATTTCTTTTCTCTCTATCTGTCAAAATATTGAAGGTCTGAGCTTCCAAAACCAATCTTGGTCTAGTATGTTTAACAAATGAGTCTAAGAGACCAGCTTGGATCAAAGCTGATAAAGTGCCTATGTTCAACCCTGCTTGTTTGGCAGCTAAAAAAACTTCATATTTATTAGAAAATGAATCTTCGCGGAACTCCAACAGAGATACTAAGACTTTAGTAGAAACACCTTTTATAGAATTCAATCCGTATCTAATATTTTTGCCTTCAATTTTAAAATCAATATCCGACATATTTAAATCTGGCTGTAATAACTCAATATCAAAGTAAGGAAGCTCTTGAGATATCTTAGCTATCTCTTCATGAGAATTAGGCTCAAACTTCGTATACTTCAGAAGACTTAGGTAAAACTCTTGGGGATAGTTGAATTTTAAGTATACAGTAATCGCCGCTAGATAAGCATAACTAATAGAGTGAGATTTATTAAAAGAATAATTAGCAGAGTCCTCCGCCACTTTCCAAAGAACTTCCCCCACTTCAGGGTCTAACCCATTCTCTTTTATCTTATCATCAATTTTAGCCTTCCACTCTGGCATTTTGTCCACCTTCTTCTTGCCAACAATACGCCTTAGCTGCTCAGACTCATCTAAACTGAAACCTACTTTCACAGCCATTTTCATCAACTGTTCTTGATAAAGAGGGATGCCACCAGTGTAACTGAGAATATCATCAAAATACTCATGCACAGATTGGAATTCACCAGTTCTTACATAAGTAGCATAAGCATCCTTAAAATCTAAAGCTCCAGGTCTTGCTATAGCGACCACCGCTGATAATTGCTCTAAGCTTTGAGGTGAGATCAATTTGCAAACTTTGAAGTTCGTATCTGCTTCGATCTGAAACAAACCCTGCGGAGATCTCAAGCAAGATAATGCTGAATAGATAGTAGGATCATGAGGGTCTATATCAGAAGCATTTATCCCAAGCCCCTTACATACATCATGGACAACAGATAATGTCCGAAGACCAAGGATATCAAACTTAACACTCAAACTAGCCACATCATTCATGTCATATGCAGAAATTAAAGAGCCATCATTTGTCGTCTGTAATGGCATGATACCATCTAACTCATAAAAAGAAATAGATATCCCAGAAGGGTGGACTCCAGTATTCTTGTTCAGACCTTGTAGCTTTTTGGCTATCTTGTAGACTTTAGGATATTTATCCGCATGGTTTTTGAAAGTCTCGCTCTCTTCATACGCCGTTTGTAATTTAGCCACTATTCCATAATGCTTAGGAATCGAGTCGCTAATGTGATTCACCTCCATCTCTGATAATTCTGCGACTATCTTTCCACACTCTTTCATACAAAGTTTCCCACTTAACGTATTCAGCGTCAGAATTTTAGAAGTCTTGCCTTTATATTTCTTTTCAATATATTTTATAACCTCCAATCTTCTATCATAGGAAATATCGTTATCAACATCAGCCAATAAACTACCATCGAGAAAAGTCTCCCCTTCATGCTCTATCTTCTTTGCACGACTCTTCGAAACAAATCTCTCAAAGAATAAATCATACTCAATTGGATCTATATTCGTCACTCCGATAACATAAAGAACTAAAGAACCAGCAGCACTACCTCGACCTGCTCCTGTAGGTATATCATTCTCTACGCAAAAATTAATAATGTCCCAGTTTAGTAGTATATAGTCTACAAACCCTAACTCTTGGAAGATCACCAACTCTTCTTTTAACCTATCATAGTAAACTTGAGCATTATCAAATTTATCTATACCCTTTTGCTGCAGACGTTTGAAGCACAACTTCCTTAAAAACTGATAATTGTCTGCAGATTCTTCACATGAGACTTCTTTGTAATATTTATTCTCAATCTTAATCTCTGGCAACTTAACACCAACTGGAAAAGGCGTTTTATATCCTGTGTATTTTGATAAACTCATATTTCTAAGTCAAAAAGTTGTTTACGGAAAACTTTAAAATTCATCTCGATGTCATAAAGGGCATCATGCAATCGTTTGGGATCATGATCTATATTGTATTTTTTAAGCAAGAACGCTTGAGATGTTTTAAGCTTTCTTTCCCTATGATTTATAAGTCTATACTGCCAACTAATAAAATCGTCTTTGTCTACTGGGATGTCTTTCGCTATAGCGACAGCTAAAGCTCTTGTGTCGATAATGCGTTCTACATATGAGTAGTCAGCCTCTAGCTTCATTAACTCACGCCAAATATTAACCATATAAACATCAAACCCCAACAAGTTCTGACCTACTATGAATGTATTCTCATCGTAGAGATACTTGGAGAATCTTTCCCAAACCTTATGAGGATTCTCTTTTCTCTTGTTATACTCTTTCATAGTAAAACCTGTAATCTTAGCCGCCCCAGCTGATACATCTAAATTAGGCCAATCCAGAAACATGTCATGCTTCTCCAAGATTTTATCCCCTTCCACTACTAGCCAAGCAACCTGCCAAGGTCTTGACCTGATCAAGTTTAAACCCTCAGTCTCTGTATCAAAAACTAAATACTTTTGTTTTTTATCAAACCTTAATAATGATTCATCCATTGGCCACCTCTTTCTTCTCTAAATATGACTCGAAACAGAACTCTTGGCTACCAAAATGATTTAAATTTGGACTACTTAAACTAGCAGCTTTTCCGAAGTTTCTATTGCAGAGTATCTTGTATGTCTGTAACGCCTCCACATCTTCTCTCTTTTTATAGAAGATACTTTTTACATCTTTGCATTTAGCTCCGATATTATCAGCGAATTTTTTTACTTTACGTGCTAGTAATTTATCGAAAGGTAAACAGTTATCCTCCACCCAAAACACAGGACTAATCTTCGAGAAGCTGGGGACACATTTTTTTAGGTGCAGACTGTTATTATAGATAAAAGAATCATAGAATGGGATTACTAGATCGATACTATCACTCCATAATGAATTCAAAAAATTAAAATCTACTTTACCGTTATGGCTAGTATAAGCGTAAGAATAAATTCTATACAGCAACCTACACCCATCATCATCGTTAGCAAAAATTACCAATTTGTGATCAGAATTATCATCCTCATTGACATCATTACAGCACGTAATCCTAAGACCAAAAATCAACTTTATCCCTCGCTCTTTACATCTATTATGAGCAGTGACAAAACCAGTCATTGAATCCTCCACCAATACTAAATTCTCGATCTTATTCTCTTCGCATATTGATAAGATACTATCAGGACCGCCGTCCTTCTCTGCCTCGTCTAATGTTAAAATACTTTTCCCTATAGAGAAAGTAGATTTGAATACTGGGACCATGACCCAACTATACAAGACCAAACCCGCGAGTCAAGAACAATGTGCTGGGCAACCCTTATAATATCTGATCTCGTATTTTCCACCTTCAGGGACAAGATCTTCAGAAAAATCCTCTTCAAAGTAGCACTTGACAGTTTTACCTTCTGAGTTGTAGACCTCATAATAAAAGAAGTCGAATTTCATAGAGCAATGCCATTTTGGATTGCCGTCCTTTTTCAACTCTCCTTTTTTACTCGCAAATCCGCAAAGCAACTTGCCAGTAAAAGAATTGTCAGAAGGGAAACCTTTACGAGCAGCATAATTATATTTAGCATCACGCTCTGTAAAATTATCTAAATATTTTTGAATTTCAGTAAGCTGCAGTTCAAAACCGACCAACTCATCAGGGTCGAGAGGCTCCATACGAACTATGCCACTTTTTTTAGCTTTTAAATCTAAATCAAACTTTAAAAAAAGAAACTCACTTACTCTATTAGAATAAGCTGGGAACAAATCCCTTACCGCTAAACTATACATCAAATCTTGCAAGTTGTCAGTATGGTCTTTGCCTTTAAATACGTCTTTACTTGTTTTAAAATCCCTAATTAAAGCAAATTTTTGATCCTTGTAGAGGAAAAGTTTATCTATAAACCCCCTAATTCTATAGCTTATCTCTCCATCATCCTTGATTATATCAAAATCTTTCTCTGAATACTCTTCGGTTGGTTCCGAAAGATCCCCGCCAAAGAAATCATAAGAGAGGCCATTGAAGATCATCTCCTTCATCATTTCGATATTCTCAGTATCATCTACTCCTTCTTTTATAGCGTGTTTAAAAATCAAACGCTTTATAGAAGGGATGGAAAAAACATCTTGAGTTTCAATGATCTTGTCAAAATACTTCTGCCTCTTAGGGACACCCAACACTTCAAAAACTAAGTGGCATATAGAACCTCTCCTTGCTCCATCATTACTCTTTTCTGGAAGACCTAATTTATATTTACACCAATAAAGCCAAGAGCAGGATTGAGCAGTTTTAATTCGACTCGCAGATAAGGGAGTGTGAGATTCAGTCATTACTTAGCAACGAGGCTATTTTAAATTCTTTTTTAGTGAAACTAGATGAGTTATTTTTTACAAAATTACAAACATACTTTAATTGAGCATCTTGATCTACTGGTTTGTCCAACCAATTTTTCTTTATGTCGCAATCATTTAAATGTGCATCACCGAAATCATTATACGGCTTAGGGGGAAATTTTACACTTAAACTACCTAAGTCAAAATAACTAGACAATTTCAAATAACTTTTTACCGCTGCAATAAGCCCTCTATTTTCACTGCCGCCAGAGTCGTTATTTGTAGCAATACATATATTGATAACAGACCTACCGCTAAGATAATTGATAATATTACTATTAACGGACAAGCCAAAAATGACCAAAACGTTTTTAATTCCTTGTTCATAAAGACCCAGTGCATCACCTATACTTTCTACTAATATTACTTCTTTTTTCAACTCTATCTCTTCATCCACACCTGTCGCGGTATTGAATGCTGGGTAAACCCAATTGTTTCTCTTGCCTACGTGTTTCCATTTAGGAAGATGCTTCCACTTTTCATTATTAGAATCCACATGCCTACCAGAGAAGCCTATAATTTGACTGTGTTCGTTGTAAACAGGGAATACCATACGTCTATACATTTTACCTACTCCAGCCAATCCTACTTGAAAAGCTTTTTGGGTTTCTTCTGATATATTCTTACCCTGATAAAAGTGATAATTAGGGAATAATTTATCTAAGGACGAGTCTGGATATATTCTTTCCATCTGTATCTTTTCATTAGGTTGATATGTCGAAACCTCATCTGTATATGAGTTAGCTAGGATAGCTTCTGTTTCTTTTTTATCTTTAGTCGTTAATTCAATAAGAGCTTCGAAAGGTTTACTGCCTCTGTTCTGGACGAAATCCATCCACACGCCAGTATTCTTGTAAATCTTAAGTGCAGTTTTATTATCTCCATCTCTATACAAAGCTTGAGTTCTCCAATGATCGCCACAATCAATTAGAGTATAACCTACTGACTCCAAGATCCCTTGGAAGTCTTCAGAATTGATCGAAGTCTGGGATTTCTTCTTGATGTTCATTTGCGTCTAACTCCTCTTCTCCGTTCAATACTCTAGCGATATCTCTTAAATCGCCCCTCTCTGTAATATTAAAATTATTAAAATTTAAATTAATAGCATTTTTTCTTAAGGTATCTCCAATACTTACTGGTTCTACAGCCCCAGCTATATCACTACCTAAATGCCTAGCTTTAACATTAATGAGCTTGTGTGTGCCAAATCGTTCTCCTTCACTCTCCACTTCATCACCCGTCTTACTTCTCAAGATAAACATATGAGAACAGAACTGAGTGATACGGTCTGACAAAGAAACAATAGACTCATCATCGACTACATTCTGAGAGTTTCTGTTATTAGTAATTCCGTATCTATTAGACTGAACAGAAGTTATCATAGGAATCATAGGATTGCCTTCGTGTAGAATCTCTTTCTGTACGCACTTCTTAAACTTATCAACCATCTCTCCGACCACTTGCCATTCAGATTTATTGCCGTTGCTTTCTGAGGTTGTTTTAATGTAATCAAAAGAAAAAACCATTTGGTTACCTCTACCTACTTTAGCATAGTAAAATCTTTTTAAGGTATTAACCATAGAATCTACGTCCATCCCACCCACATTGTAGTAATAGAATTTTAGTTTACTTATCTTTGGCCATACAGATCTAACTTTATCCACCACATCCTGTCCAGCTTTTCTCCATTTCCCACTCTCTAGCAAATGCATAGAAACTCCTGACAAAGCCGCACACTGCCTCATGATCAATTCCTCTTTGCTCATCTCTCCATTATCGAAGTGAAGAACTGGAACATCATATTTCAAACTAACTTTAGTAGAGTAATCCATACAGAACTGTGTTTTACCCACACCAGATCTAGCTACAATAACAGTTATATTACCAGCTCTTAATAGAGAGCCATAAATGTCATTAATTTTCTCATGCGGCCCCATCATACCAAATTCGGTGACTGGGTTATTGCCTCTTTCTTCTACAAGCGCCTCCATCTCCTCATATATGTTTTCTGGCGTGTCATTGCCGATCTCATACAGATTAATACGAGAATTGTATACATTGTCGGCTAGCTCTATAATCTCTCTGTAAGATGATTCTGGAGCTATGTTCTTCATCTTCTTTGCTATCTCTTGAGAAGACTCAAGGATCTCTCTACGAATGGAATACTTCTTTAATTCCTTAGCTGTTTTTAAGATATTTCCCTTCGGGACTTTTCTAAGAGATAAAGACTTGATATAATCAGAAGGCTTCAAATTGTCTTCAAAAGATAATCCTAAATCATTAACTCTTTGAGCTACGATAATCTCATCTATCTCATCTCCAGCATCAATAGCTTGTTGGATAATACGAAAAACAGCAGAATGAAGAGAACTCTGCTTAGAATAAAAATCTGAGATGCTAATAAAGTTAGATATCTCAGCTAAACTTTCAGGCTCTTTAAGTAAACCCGCTAGCAATTGTTTTTCTAATTCGAAATTATATATCATCTCTACAGCTCTTCTTCAATTAGTTCTTTAGGAGGACTCTCCAAATGATTCTCTAAAGCCTTTGTTAAAGCAAACTCTGTCATACTGCAATCAAATTTGCAATAAACCAAAGGTTTTCCATTTTCTGAAGAGACTGCCATAATTACCCCTTTATATTTATCAGCCCCGCCAGACAATTCGTAAATCTTTTCCACCATTTCAATGGGGATACAAAACTCTGGGTTTTCACTACCATCTGGTAAATTCATAAATAGATATCTTGGTCGTTAAATACTGAAGCTTGGATCTCGTCTTTAGGGTAGATCTCCGCCAGTTTAATCTCATTAGCTTTACAGAAATCAAACTTTTGCATATCTCTTTTTAGCTGCTCTGCATACTTAAAACGATTCTTGTGGAAAAATTTCACGAACTTTGTATGTTGAGCGCCTTGAACCTCTACAGCTATTTTCTTATTAGCATTATAAAAGTCCAGAGACAACCTACTACCTACAACCCTAAACTCTTCGAAGACTATATCATTTTTCCAATAGTCGTAAAGGAATTTCTTTACAGTGGTTTGAAACTTGCTGCGGCTAGGCTTTTCCCAATCGATTAAATACTTCTTTGCGTTTTTTAGATTGCGCTCTTTGCCATTTACATCAAAGAACTTCATGCCTCAACTGCTGCAACCTGCTCTCTAAAATACTCAATTAAAAATGCACTAAGATCCTTGTCTTCCTCTATATGCTTAAACAGCTTAGCTTCACCTTGGATCTTTTCTGGGAAAGTAAAACCTTTAGAAGTTAGAAGCTCCATAAAATCATCTGTAGCTTTTAACCAAGCCCCAGCTTTAGTGATAAACTCCCACCCATAGAGCATGTCTATAATTTCTTTTTCTACCCAAATCGATGTGCCTCCTGTGCGACCATAACGAATTGGGTAAGGTATTGTCGTATTAGTCTTTTCGTTGGCGGATTTTTTGATTGTTACTTTAGCAAAATGACCAATTATTGGGTTCTTCTTGACATCTGGAGTCTTGATCGAAGGGTTCTGCAAAATAAGATCTCCTTTGAATCTAGGCTCAAATTCTAGAATATTGTTAGCAAAGTGTAGTAGCGCATTACCTCCTGTAGCAGTAGTTTGTCTAATTGGGCTTTTCGAGTATGGGTCGATTTTAATGTCTGCTCTAACCTGACTAATGAAGATGGCCATATGACCGCGCTTACCTAAAGCTACACTAGTCTTTTTACAAAAATCTGACGCTATTAATGCACCACCTGCAACTTTACTAGCGTCATCAAAACTCTTGCTGTTGTCATCTCTCCTGATTAAGCCATCGATAGAATCGACAATAAAACAATAGAGATTCTTGTCATCATTATTTGTGATAAGTTCCTTAATTAGACTCATCGCTGATTCGTAGATATTACTTTCATAAACAAAGCAAGTCCCCTCTGCCCATTGATCTTGATCGACAAATTTGACACCACTCCTTTTCTGCATTTCTGGACTCAACCTACCTTCAGCTTTAATATAGACACCTCTAGCTTTAGGTATAGTCTTCAAAAAGTTCTTCATAAGCTCTAAAGACTCTGAGGTCTTACCCCCCTCGTTGATTCCTGTGAAGCGGTGTAATCCAGGACCGAAGCCTCCTCCCAGATGCATGTCGAATTGAAGTGAACCACTAGATACTTTATAATCTATAGTGTCTTCAAAGTTGTAATGATCACTCTTATTTGCCTTAAGAAAGTTATTAAGGATTCCTGATGGGTTTGTGCTATCACTCATTTAAAAAGTCTTTTATGGTTCTCTTGATGCGGGACACATCACCGTCTGGTCCCACTTTATCACCTATATCATAGGTCTTATACTTTGATAAGTCAACTTTAAAATTAAAAGCTCTAAACTTTTCGTCTAGAGTCCCTTTTAGTTTATCACTGACTAGGTAAGCTAGTGAATCAAACTTCTTACCGAAGGAGACGATGGACATAAATTCCTGAGAGTAACGACTACATAAGTCGTTAAGCATCTTCATCTCCCTCGCAAAAAAGACCCTTCTTCCCTTATCAGGAACTTCTATTAGTCGGAAGATTATCTCCCTCTTGTTAAGAGGTTTGGGTTTGCTCACGCCACAGCCTAGCTATGCGCTAAATCATGGTCAACCATTTTTTTAACTAAATCCAAAAAACTACTTTTAGGCTCCCAACCTAGATCTCTCCTTGCATCTGAAGAATCCCCCCATAACACTTCAACTTCTGCAGGTCTATAGAAATCTGGGTTGATACGCAATAAGACTCTGTCCTCATGGACATATTTTTCTTCAACCCCCTTACCAATCCACTCACATTTCTCTATGGCAAAACCAGCAAAATTAAAAGCTTCTGCGACAAATTCTCTAATAGTGTGAGTTTCATTAGAAGAAAGAACGTATTCTTTAGGATCTGTTTGGTTAAGCATCAGCCAAACACCATGAACAAAATCTTCCGCATCACTCCAATCCCTTTTGGAATCTATATTGCCCAATTCAAGAGGCTCGAAATAATCAAGATGATATTCGTTCTTAATTCTAGCAACATTCTTAGATATTTTACGAGTCACAAACTCTTCCCCACGCCGAGTGCCTTCGTGATTAAACAGCCAACCTTGAACAGCATAAAGATCATAGGAATCCCTCCATACTTTCACCATATGCCTAGCGCTAGCTTTTGAAACACCGTAAGGACTTCTTGGCCGTATAGGATGAAGTTCTGATTGAGGAGAATACAAAACGTCCCCAAATTCTTCTGAGGAACCAGCGTTGTAATATCTACAATCAGGGGAATGTTTCCTGATAGCTTCCAGCTGATATAGAACAGCCATAGCATTAGTCTCCATATGATTAACTGGCATCTTCCAGCTGACCCCAACAAAAGAATTGGCGGCAAAATTTATAAAGTAATCAGGTTTTTCTTCAGAGATCACAAGTTCAGTATTAGCTTGATCTGCGACATCTAAATCAATTAATTTAAATCTAGGATTACCAACCAAATGGTTGATATTTTGATGATTCTTAACACTTAGTCTACGGACACCTGCGACGATAGTATGTTCTGTATTTTTAAGAAGGTAATCTGCCATAAAACTACCATCTTGACCTGTGACTCCTGTAATAATTATTTTTTTCATTTAATCTCCTTTAATTACTCTATAACTATCACTGTCAAAATGCTGGGTTGAAAATTCAAATAACTCCGTATCTTGTAGAGCTTCCATTTGATGTTTTAATCCGACATTAACGTGGAAATTATCACCTTTTGTTAAAATAACTTCAGAAGCTTTTTCTAAATCATCATCATCAGAATATCTAACTAGAAGTTTTCCAGACTGGACATAAAATACCTCATCTTTTAATTTATGGTAATGCCATGAACATTTTTTTCCTTTTACAAAAAATAATAGCTTACCACAGTAAAGATTAGAATTGTGTATCCACTTTTCAAATCCCCAACCTTTTGATACGAAATTAATTTTTTGAGTCGAAGAAGTCTTCATCTTTAATACCTTTATCATCTATATATAAACTCCCAGAAGGTTTACCCATAAATAAATTATGGTATTTAACGCCCCATTTTTCAAGTTGTTTTTTCGTAAGGTCTTCAAATAATAAAGGTTTTTTATTATTCGATCTACCCATACCTCTAGCTGTTAAAAAGTATATTGTATGACCTGATTCATACAGTTTGTTTATTTTTTCAATTCTATCCAGTATAGGTTTAGAGTTTTCGTAACCATCATCACTATGACAAATAGTGCCATCTATATCGAATACATAAGTCATATTTTTTCTAAAATATTTGAAGTAGAAAGCCCTTCGATTCTTTCAAAGAATAAAATATCCTTCGCGAATTTCGACCCTATTACTTCTTTATCACGCCAATCAGAACCTACAACAATATAATCTGGCCTATAAGAAGTAATAATATTATTTAATTCTTCGTCTGAACCAAAGGTTCTTACCTCATCAACATACTTGATACATTTTAAAAAAAAATAACGATTTTCTAATGTATTAATCGGTCTAGAAATACCTTTGTTTTTTTTAATCCTTTCGTCACTATCTATTCCGACTATTAAGTGATCACCTTTACTCTTAGCGAATTTAAAAAGTTCTAAATGCCCCCTATGAATAACATCAAACGTACCGTTAACCCAAACTTTTTTAGTAGTTGGCATAATAAGGTTGATCTATAAGATTATACATTTTGATTAATTGTTTGATACCTATGTCTAAATCGTATTTACATGAAAATCCAAGGTCATAAATTTTTTGACTACTGACTATATAATCTCTTTTATCTGGATCTTGCGTGAATTCAGCTTTTATTATTTCAACTGGTATATGTCTATTAATTTTCTTAGCCAACTGCAGTTTATTCATGTTTATTTCATCATTACCTATGTTAAACGTTTCTTGACGAAAATTAGACCAATTATCAATGATGAAATCATACACTCTACAAATATCTAAGATATGAATATAGTTTCTCATAAACTCACACTCGTATAATACTAAGACTTTATCTTTTAAACTTTTCAATACAAAGTTATTAACAAGAAGGTCAGTACGGGGACGGCTAGAAGGGCCAAAAACCGTGGCTAATCTAAGGGTGCAACAACCATCGGTATCTTGATAAGCTTTTTCTGCATCTACTTTAGTTTTCCCATAAATAGAAAGTGGATTAAGGGGAGAGTTTTCGGTGCATATACCTCCATCGCTAGATCCATACCCAGAATTAGTACAAGGGTAGATAACTATCTGATCATTAGATTTATTATCAGCGATCCACTTATTCACTTCGTAGTTTACTTGGGTAGCCTCGACAGGATTATCTTCGCAAAGAGGAAACCCCACCAAACAAGCAAGCGGGATAATTATATCGCATTTATCCATTGTTTTTTTTAATAGATCTGTCCTCCTAACATCAAAATTTTCAAATTCAAAATTTTCATGTAAGATGTATTTTAAAAGAGAAGTCGGTTCGTATTTTAAATTATCGACAACTATTACTTCATAACCTTTTTCTAAAAGTTGACCGACTAACTCACTTCCTATGTAACCCGCGCCTCCTGTAATTAGTATTTTCATCTCTTAAATTTTCCCAAAAACCAATCTTTAAGCATAATCCAATCGCTAATTTTAGCCCATAAGGGGTTAGAAAAAGCTGCAGGTTTATTTTTTTCAAAGATAAAATGGCCAGCCCAAGCAAAAGGATAAACTACAAAAGGAGTTAGCAACAATAATAACCAAAATTTATAATAAAAAACAAAAAATATAAACAGTATAGTAACAAACTGCCCAATAACATGCATCCTGCGACACCATTTATTTTGATGTTTAGAAAGGTAAACTTGATAATACTCTTTAAAATTCATTGATTGTTACAACTCCTCTTTTCTGGACAACTATAGTAGCGCATTTATTAGCAAATTCTATCGATTTTTCTATATTTTTTGTTTTTAAAAAATCTACGCATAAAGCCGCTAAAAAAGTATCACCTGCACCGCAAGAATCTTTTATTTCTACTTTTTCTACATCAAAATGTTTATCTGCTATTTTGCAACCTTTACCAGCTAAGGTTTGTATTATTTTATCATTTATTGAGGGATTATTATTTATGTAATCAACGGATTTATTATATTCTTCTTGGTTAATTTTAATAAAGGAACAATTTTTACAAAAATCTCCAAGATTTTTTTTAGTGTCTATAAAAACCTGTTTGTGATTATCGCATATAAATTTTATATCCTCCTCTAATAAAAACCCTTTATTGTAATCTGAAATTATAATTAAGTTAAATTTAGATAAAAAATCTTTATTTAAGCCTTCAACCCTTTGGACTTTTTCCTCTCCTGAGTCCACTCTTAAAAACATGTGATTAGTTTTTTTGTCAACATATCTTGTTTTTTCTATTACAGTAGAATTTGTTTTTAGTGTCGCCCTTACTCTTAATGACAAAATGTTTTGATGAACATTTCCAGCCATTCCTAAACTTTGTTTTTTGTGAGATGGTATAAAAGATGGTACAGGATAATCAGGGCATAATCGGTCACAAGAACCATATACATAAATATCCTTACAGCTATCTCCTATTACTAAGATCTCACTCATCCCAACTAATTTCCCAATCTTTAAACTCAGCCGCTAAACAGTCTACTTTGTAATCTTTGCGTCCATTACAATTATTCTGTATTTTGTTTTTTGCAGTATTTCTGATTCCGTTTAATCCATGAGTTAATTCTAAACTGTTTCCTTCTTTGATTCCTTTGCGATAATTTGACTCATTATGCCAAATATGTAAATTCATTTGAGACAAAACAACAATAGCTCTTACCGTCTTAGCATCTAAATATAGCTGCCCTTCCTGTAAAATCGAGTCTATATCATGTAAAATTTCTTTTATTTCTTTTGAATATTCTTCTTTATGATCTGTTATAAAAACTTCTTTTAATTGAATAATAGACAACCTATCTACTAATTCTGATAATGTTGGTAAGTATTTTCTTTCTTTCATTTTGATTTTTCAATGTACCAGTTAATTGTTTTTTGTAAGCCCTCTTTAAGGGGAGTCAATCCCTTCGAGCTGTAAGTTTTGCTGACATCTAGCAATTTACATTTTACGCCCACATATTTAGTCAAATCTCGCTCTATCAATTCAGGACTGTAATCAAAAGCTTTGCAGACATATTCGGCAAATTGGTTTATGCTGTGATCTTCTCCCGCCCCTAAATTGAAAATCTGATTGTTGCGGTCTAGTAATTTTAACATCAATTCACAAGCATCGCCTACATAAATTAACTCTCGTCTAGCGGAGCCGTCACCCCATATTACAAATTTTTTATCATTGTGTTTCGCTTGGTAGCAATTTTTTATAAAATCAAATATGAAATGATTATCCCACTCTTCAAAATCGCTTCCATACAGGGTAGAAGGAACGAAGTAAAGCCATTTTAAGCCATACTGCTCTGCGTATGACTTCAGGCCAACCAAGAGCATTCTCTTGGTCATGGCGTAGGTATATAAGCCCTTTTCAGGCTCGCCCTTTAAATAATTTTCCTCCGTCATCGGCAAGTCAGGCGAGTAGGAACAACTGGTCCCCATAGCTATCATTTTGGCCTGTGGTTGATGATCGCTCCAATATTTTAAAATATTAGAATTAATTCTTTGATTAATTTCAAATTGTTCGCCCTTGTGATACAAACAATAATCGCCAGCTTTGGTATGCGCCGCTAAATGAAAAATATAATCAAATTTTATGTCATTATATATATGAAGATTCTTATCCGACATCAAATTAGCTTGAGATGTATTCGAAATAAAAATTTCCCAACCTTTGTCTTGTAGAATTCCCGATAAGTGACGGCCAAGAAACCCAGTTGCTCCTGTAATTAAAACTTTCATGGTATTAAAAAAGAATTAAGAACACCCCTTAATCTTCCCATCTTATCGTCAGTTGCTATAGCATGATAAATAACACAATCTCTGCTTTCATAACCCATTTTGTCTGGCAATGATGTATAAGTGCATGCGGATTCGGGATATTTATTAAAAGTAAAAGCCTCATTCCATTCTAAAAGAGGGAATCCGCTTTTTCTTTGATTGGCAGGAGTATTTTCTATATCTGAGACACATTTTTGTACAAAGTCATAAGTTTTTTCAGAACATTTTATGCCCATAATTCCCGTATTTATTCTAGCGCTCATGCCTGAATTTGTTTCTTTTTGAAAAGCAAAGTCATGCTCTTCGAGCGCACTATTCATAATTTCAATAAATTTATTTTGAGTTTTATTAAAAACGCAATCAAGATCAAGCCAAACAATATTCGAACCCAGATTTTCTTTTACTAGATTCGGAAGTATTTTCCACCTTTGTATCATTAAACTTTTATAAGAATCTGTATTTGTATCACCCATTCTAGCTATAATGGCATTTTCAATTAAACAAGGTATAATTTCTATATTTTGTATTTCTTCAGCGCTTTTTAATAAAAGTTCTAAAATATTAGAAGCATTTTCTGTATAAGAAGTATAAATTTTCATTACATGTCAGAGAGTTCAGATATTAAATCAGCATAGCTCCTACCTTCTTGTTTTGGCCAACGAGTACTTTGCCAATCAGGACATTGCCCGCAAAAGTTATGGCAAGAAAAATTATTTTCTTTATGAGCATTCCTTAAACTTTGCATAAATTCACCATTCCATGCTTCTGCAATAGTGCAATTTTCATAGTTAACAAAAGGAGATTTATATTCCCAATCAGTAGGGCAAAAAGCTAGATATCCTTTAGGGTCTAGAGTCAATCTTTCCCAAGGATAAAGACATGGATAACGTTCTACATCTTTTTGAGATTCTTTCATTTTTTTAGCAATACTTCCTACTGCTCCAGAAGCAGAATGTAATCTACGTATTATTACCTCAGTAGCTCCTTCGTTTTTCCAAAACTTTTTGAAATCTTCTATTTCATTAGAGTTTCCAGGCTGCTCAATAAAACTGACCACCACCTTAGTTGGCAGATTACTTTTTTTAACCCATTTTAAAAGCTCCAAAATATTATGTCTTGTTATTTTTAAATCGCCACCTCTGCGAATCTTAGCATATGTTTCAGGTCTATAGGCATCTATGCTAATATCTATCATATGAATGCCTGAATCGAGTAGTTGTCGCGTCTTCCTCTCTTTCATTATTGTGCCATTGGTAGTAAGGCACACAAATGCTCCTGAATTGTCAACAGCTTCTTGTAACATTTTATAACCAAGAGGATGGATAAGAGGCTCTCCATTGCTGGTATATCTAATGTATTTACAATGACCTGCCCCCTCTTGCTTTACCTCATTTACCATTTTGGTATTAAGCTCAGGTTTTAAATATCTTTTACCATATAAATTAGAGTTTTTAAAAACAGGATGAGGACAATGAACACACCCAAGATTGCAAACTTCTGTAATATCTAGAATTAACTGAGACGGAAATTGCGATGGCAGTTTTTCTTGAAAACCAAATATATTTTCATCTTTCATATCATTAATTTTTGTCTATATATTCTAAACAATCAGGCCCTAAATTAAACAACAAATCTAAAATACTTACATTATGTATAAATTCTCCCCATTTTTGAGGATATTCGGAATAATTACGATAATTCATCCATTGTACAGTTATGTTCTTTTCTTCAAATGAGCTTTCTTTTATATAATTTTTAGCGCTTGGCCCAGAAACATAAACATTTGCATTTGTTTGCTGGCATAAAGAAATTAATTTTTCCGACTTGCCTTCTATAAGTTGATAATCAGAAGAAAAAGTTAATTTTGTTTTTATTTTTAGATAATTGCATATTTTGCTTAATAGAGAATAATTAAGCTGAGATAAGTAGGTGTGGTTTTCTTGAAAGTAAACAGGCTCTAAAAAAGAAGCTACTTCATGTAGAAATTTACAGCCTTTATAATTTAAAAAAAAACTTTTCCAATGATTTTCTTTCCATTTAGCACCAATTATTTTAGCTTCTGATATTTTTTGATGATACTTTCCTTTAGTATCTATTGGTACAGTTAATCTTTGTTTGCCATTAGGGGATTTAATGTAATTTTTATTACGCCAATCACGCTTTGTATATTGAGCGCAATCATAAATGATAAACTCATCAACAGCGTTAATTAAATCAATGTACCCTTTCCACGGTAAATAATTTGACTGTAAAATCGCTACTTTTTTCACTAAATTTAATCTCTATAGGCCAAGAGTTGTATAGTCCAATTTATCTTCTCGGACTTCTTTTTCAAAAGATCGGTTAAAAAATACTATTTCGCCATTTCCCTGAAAAATTACTACAAAACCTGCATTTTGCATAAAATCTACAAATTCTTGAGGATCTCCGCTCCCGTTCCAGTGATGCAAATTATTAGTCATTTCACTAGTTATGAATACAATTTTATTCAAATATTTACCAAGGCTTTTTACTACATCAAAGTCTTTACCTTCACAATCAGTTTTGATATGTTCAATATACTTAAACCTTTCCCAGTCAACTTGATCTAAAAGATGTTCTAGGGAATAAGTTTCCACTTCCACTTCTTCTTCTATAAAGTGCGGATGACTTTGCGATGGATGGAGCAAACTAGAAGAACCAGAGGCTCCACCTGTTCTGTCCATCATGTAGAAATTTTGAGTGACTGGCTCTTTTACATTATCTATAGCAGCTTCAATAGCTAAAAACCTATCCCCAACATCACATACTACTTTGCGATGAAATTTTACTACATTTTCTTCTAATTGAAGAAGAGGTATGTCTTCAGGATATGGTCTTTTAGAATTAGAAGTTTCAAAATTTTTTATCATTTTCCAATGATAAGGTAGAGGCTCTATACCTATGACAAATCTATCTGTAGTTTTAGTCAACCACAGAGCGGCGTTAGGGGCTTCTCCTGCTAGACCTACGTCTATTCTTATCTGTTTAAATTGTGAAGGAATTTTCATATTATTTTAATATCAGGAAACGGAATAATGAATTTTACGCCTTTATCTAAAAGTTTTTGATTTTTTTCTATGATTTCCTCTGCAAAATTATGAGCTAATAGTAAATAATAATCGGGGATATCTTCTGTAGATTCTTCTACAATAGGTATGTGACTTTTTGGCAAGTATAAACCAATTTTTAACTGATTAACCTCTACGCACTTATCTATAAGATTATTATCAATTCCAAAATAATTTAAAAGAGTATTCCCTTTAGCGGGAGCGCCATAAGCATAAATTTTTATAGAGGGATCTTTATTTTTTATTGTTTTTAATAAATTTTTAAGATCTGATTTCTTTGATTTGACTTTATTGGCGAAATCTAAAAACGCTTCTCTGTTATATTTCTCGTCTTTTCTTTTCCAAAACTCATAAGTGTCTGTAGTTTTTATATCAGGAGATTTAGAAATTTTAGCTATAATGCTACCACTGTGTATATCGCTGCCATAAGCATGAAAAACTTTAAGGCCGTAAGGTTTTAGTAAGTTTTCTAAACTTTTTAAAGTATAGAAACATAAATGCTCATGATAAATGCCGTCAAAATTTAATTTTTCTATCATGGTTCCAGCATACATGAACTGCACAACTAAAACTCCATCATTCGTTAGGGCTTTTTTAATTCCTCTTATAACACTATGCAACTCTTCCAAATGAAAAAACACCCCAGAGGCATTAATCATTTTTACTTTCCCCTCTAAGTTGTGTTTGTAGATTAAGTCTTCATTAAAAAAATCATTTATTGTAGGTACTCCCGCTTTTAAAGAAAGTTCAGCTATATTATCTGCCGATTCAACGTTCAATACATTTTCTAAACCTATATCTTTATACTGAAGAAGTTGAGTACCATCATTACCTCCTAAATCTAAAATTAAATCATCTTTTGTTAAATTAAGTTCAATTTTATTTTCTAAAGCTAATTGTTTGAAGTGTTTTGCTAGCGATTTAGTTGTAGAGGACACATAAGTGTGATTTTTAAACATCACCTCTTTTGGAACCGTATGATTTAATTGTAAAAGATCACAGTGGTCACATTGTAATAAATGCAAAGGATATTGTTTTTCTTTACCTAACTCTTCTTTTGTCAAAAAATTATTACACCAAGGGTGTTCTCCCAAGTCTAAAATACTGGTTAACTTTTTTGAAGCACACGATCTACAATTCATTATTCTTAATTTTTTTAATTAAATGCTCACATGTATAATTATCGAGAGAATGTTTATAAGCTCTATCAATAATTTTTTGATATGACCCCCAATCCGATGAATTTAAAATTTGATTTAGTTTCATTTTTAAATCTTCATTATTATCAAAATATACAAAATGAACGTTTGGTTCATACCATTGCTCTATAACATTCCATTGATCTCGTTCAACTAAATTTAAAGTTTTTGAAAAACAAGCTTCTATAAAACGAGATTTTAATTGAGGCAATATGCCATCACTGGCCGCATGACTAAAAGCCTCGTTTTCATACCAGTAAGGTTGATTCTTTACATTTTGAAGATCTTCTTGATTTCTTATAGGAAAATTATTATAACATACAGACACCTTACATTCGCTTATCCTTTTCATTTTTTCTTCATGAGAGAGATCTAGATCAGTTGCATATGAAAGATGATTTTGTGTCGTATGATTTATACCATGAGTCATGCTCATATATCTATAATCAAATGCCGATAAAATGTTTAACATTTCGATATATTTATAACCATGTATGCCCCCATGATAACAAACTTCATATTTTTTTTCAACTTCTTCTGGAATGTACTTTGAGTTGAAAGGATACCAAACTTTTTTATATTTATCTGTATTTTTTATTTTATTAAGCCAGTCTACTGTATACGGGCAAATTGAATAAATGCTATCAAATCTATCTTCAGAATTTATGTTATAATACCCACAAAATTCTGTAGGAGGAACGACATTTAAGTAAATGTTTTTTTCATGTTTTTCTAAAAGATTAGGATGAGCTTGATCACAAATAAATGTATAGCCGTAATACAAAGCTACATAATCTTCAGAAGTTTGAAAATACTCTAAGTCGAAATAATGAGTGTTTGTTTTTGGTAATTCGACTTTTAAATCTTTATAAATTTTCATTAAAAAACACCTCTATTATTAATAGTTACACCATGAGAAACTAAAAGAGGATATAGCTCTGTATAGTATTCCGAAAGATTCCATTTGCCTTTAACTAACGCAGAAGCTATGTGAGGAAATATTTCATTATCAAAATGACACTGGCCTCTTTGTGGCTCGTTATTATAATAACAAAGCCCAGAAATACCTAAAGCCCTGCTTATATCTTTTGCAAAAACTTCTAAATGTCCTAATTGATTCCCTTTTTGGCCTATTTCTGAAGGAGGGCATTTTTCATGAATTCGTAAAAAATCTTTAGTTTTCCAAAACGATAAAGTTTGAGAAAAATTATTTTGGCAATTTTTATCTATAAGTAATAAATTTTCTTTATACTCTTGATATTGTTCTAGGTTGGTGTGAACCAGTTTAAGGAAAGATAAATCATTATCTAAAATTTCATTTAACGTTTTTTTTGCTAAATCTAAATTTGCTTTATTATAAAATAAATAATCTTCATTACAATATAAAATGATATCTTCATTTACAGATTTTAAACATGATACCATTTGGTCTTTGTAATTGTCGTCGCAATTATAATTCACGACTTCTACATAAGGTGGCAATTTATGTTCTACAGGATCTATAAATAAGTAAATTTTTGAAAAAAAATCAAAGCCAATAAATTTTTCCATACATGAAAAAAATATATCTAAGCAATCTAAATTATTACTATTGCTATTTACGACTAAAGCTGGAGCTTTCATATCTTGGCCTCTTTAAATAAATCAAAAGTTGATAGACTCCTATAAGGAGGGTCTTCTTCTAGATCTTCGACATTTTTAGGATAGTCTGATAATAAAGTTAAACCTCTAGCAGCTTGTTCTGGAGTCATGTACATATTCCATCCCCCATCCCCCAGTTGATCTTCATGATAGGGAATCCCAGCTGATCTTCCTTCATATCTTAATTTTTTGATTTGTTTCACCGCTTCTTTATCATCTGTGAGAATCATGCCACCTTTCCCGACTTTAAGATGTTTTTTATGATGAAAGGACAAACACATGTAAGAGTTTTTTATATACATATTAGAAGTGAGTCTTTTCGCTGAATCATAAATAGGAAAAGGTTGTAATTGATAAGCTCCTTGCCATTCTAAATCTTGAAGTTTTAAAATTCCCCCAGCTTGAATTATAGACTGAGGTACAGATAAATATGTTTTGTTGGGAATTGTAACTTCACAGTTTTGAACATTCAAATACTTGCAACACAAAAATATAGATTCAGTACAGCTAGTTGTAGCTATCGCGTATGGAGCGCCTGTATATTCGGCAATAGCATCTTCAAACCAAGCGACTATTTCAAATGGATTTCTCATTCTCTAGTATGTAGTATTTTTTTTTATAACCACAAGACTCAAAAAGATTTAAGCTTGCCTGATTATCTACTTTTATTTTAGCAAAAGCTGATTGGTCTTCAATAATAAAATTTTCAAGCATGAATTTGCCTACCCCTTCACCCTGTTCTTTTGGATCGACAGCTATTCTGATATCACCATTCACACACCCTATAAATCCAATAGGTTTAGAGGTAGAACCTAAGCATACCTTATAAGAGCCATGATTACGAGACATAAAACATTCGTGAGT
>TARA_R110001606_G_scaffold173138_1_pt1 | contig 25887 bp, 34 predicted proteins | sample TARA_R110001606 | Tara Oceans TARA_R110001606 (sample SAMEA4398315) | marine metagenome | biome: Polar Biome; feature: [SRF] surface water layer (ENVO:00010504); material: water (ENVO:00002006), including particulate matter (ENVO:01000060) such as... | depth 5 m
GAACCATATACGGTGAACCTCTTTAGGGTTAATTCCTTCTATGGCTACGTCTTTATTCCTCTTTGTATACAGATAGGTGTCGCCATCTTCTATATCTAAAGGTTTGTATCTAGGATCGAATGTTTGTACTACATACCCATTCTCTACCGACCCTCCTTTAAAAAGGCAAATAGTGTCAGCTCCAACATGAGGTGCAGTTTCAATACCATATTGTTGTGGAGCATATATTTCACTTCTAACTTGACCTTTATGCAATTCTACTTGCTGAACCTGTAATGCTTCAGCGTTATCTATCAATGTTACTTTTCCTCTACTGAAGAGGCTGTTGATGTTGCTAATTATTCCATTTAACATAATCCTCCTTTACCTCTCCAATGAGAGTTGTTATAGTTGAGACAGTCTAGCCTTTAGATCTGCATTGTCTCCATTCTCTTTATCGTTGTCGCTTAGGTTGAAATCTGTGTCATCGTAAGCATCTTCATGAACTAATTCTATATTTGTATATGAACCATCACCGCCTACTTCGAAACTAATTCCTTTTATAAGCATCGTTGTTGTATTTATATTTATTTTAGATAAGTCACATGTGACCAAATTGTTTATTCTCCAGAGTTCATCTTTATCATTCTGCCAACCTTGAACCTTAACTTTCATTGTGGTTACGCTAGATCTGCTAAGAGCCATTCTCCAATTAGCCTCTTTCTTAAGATTTCCCTCATCATTCTTCCTGTTGTTTTTAGAGATGATAGTAAGAGGTCTGTATCTCCCAATTTTATCTTTTTTAAGGGTTATGCCTAATTCTTCTTGTCGTATCTCTGCAAACACTTGGTTCATTTTAAACAGATTGTCAGATTGTCCACTGCCAACCCACTCGAAGAATTCCGCAGTGTCTTTACTTTTTTGATCCTCATTTTCCTCCTCCATAGTAGGGTCTGTAGCCGTGTACGACTTAGGCTCACTACCTCCAGAGGTTTCAATCTCATTCATATTAACATCTGCATTTTCCAACACAGTAATCTTACTGTATCTTTTAGTGTAGTCAGAAGCGTGACTCGCAGATAAAACATTACCATTTGAACCTACAGATAAACTACCCGACAAAGTACCATCAGCTTTGCTAACAAGGTTTAGATCCCCATTCTCGTCAGTAATCATTATAAACCCTCCTTTTTTAGCTATGGAGGAAAGAACCTCTGAAGCCTTAGAATCGGGTTTGGCATTTTGAGAAACTATAGAATTGGCTTTTTCTGTTTTAGAGATAGCGTTTATATTGAAATCTTTTATTATTTCCTCTATTATATCTACAGCTTTTGCACTCCATTCTTTAGAGCCATGCTCAATGGTACAGTCTATTACATCTCCCGTTATATCTCTACCACTTATCTCCACCATAAGGCCGCCTCCAGATATAGAAGTGTTAACTCTATCTATATATCCTGTCATAACCTTTTTCGGAAGATCCTCTTCACGGTCTTTGTGAAAAATCTCAATTCTTCCCGAAAGAGTAAACGGAGATTTTTCGTCAGAATAATTATATTCGGCAGTCATAGAGAAAGACCCGCTTATGGAGTCTAGCCCTTTATTAATAGTGATCCCCTTCCACTTATCGAATATTTCTTTATTTATGTATACTTGAATAGACATTATATCAAAACCTCCAGATCTCTAATAGAAACGCTATTTGGGTTACTTATAGAGTTCCTTCCAACTAGATTGACAGCCTTTTCTGAGTCTTCATGTTGATTATATGCTATCACCAAAGCGGGTCTTACCTTGCCGTTGAAAATAACCTTCACCTCTGGAAGTTGTTCTATTCTATTGTTTAGGTCTTCGTTTATGGAAGACTGTAATGCGAGTAGAGATTCATATACTGAAGAGTCGTCACTATCTCCAACCTTGATTATAATATCTGAAAAGGCTTTATTTATCTCCTCTTTATAGAAGGTCAATTGCCCCTTATCTGTAAAAACAGAGTCTAGAGCAGAGTTCCCTATTTCTTCTATTGCCGTAAATAACATTAGGTCGGACATTGCATTCTCAGACTGTGCCGCTCTAAAAGACTGAGAATATTTATTCCCTCCTTTTAAAGAGTTGTATTTTGCCGTCTTAGACTTGGACTCTGAAAACAAAGATCCGAATAAGGATAGAGCACTCTTAAGTCGGTCTAGAGGGTTCTGTGTTACAATAGCAAATCCTGTCATTATTCTCTGAACAGCATTGAAAACTTCTGTTATAGACCCTACAACTAATTGAGGAAACGCTTGTAGCTTGTTTGAAAGCTCTAAGAAGTCTTTTGAGAAATCTGAAATCTCGCTAGTTACCTTTGTTATCTTTGATAACTTATCAAACTTTTTAAGATAGTCATCTAAGGTCTTAACTAGCCCTCCAATAGAACCATCTGAAAGAGGGCCATAAGGAACATTATTATCCCCGTAAAGAAGGTTTTTATAATTGATAGTATAGTTGTTTCCAAAATGGGGGATAACTCTGCTTTTGTAGCTATCCAACTCTAGAAGAATTGCCTGTCGGGTATCCTTGGTTGTAGACCATCTCTTACCTTCTTCTACGAACGTTATAGAGAATGTTTCAATCCTCCCTACTTTATTATCAAATTTGGTAGAACATTTTGTAGGTACTGCGTTTAGCTCTCCCATCGTAGGGTGAACGAACAATCCTGTACCCGAACCTCCCTCTATGACATCTATAAGATTGTTTCTCAAATCTTCATAGGAGGCGTTTTTATCATCATCTACTGCTAGCTTAAGTTCTCTATCATGTATATTGGTTATACCATCCAATACTGGCATGACATAGCACTCAGCGGTAAACGATCTCCCTCTCCTACCTAAATCTTCAAAGAAGGGGGTATCGTTGAACGGACTTTGATGGAGTTTTCCCCTCCTACCAAAGTCCGTTGTTACAGTAGACACATAGAACTTTGCTATTTTTCCATTTCTAGAAAAGCTAGCTTGTAGTATTTCTTGTGCCATATTATCTCCTAATCAAAACTTATTCCGAGTTCGGCTAGAGAAGGCTCAACGCCCATCTGACCACCACCAAGACTTGTAGTTCTATTCATTTTTACTGAAGGCTTAGTGCCCTCAGAAGTTTTTGCGAATGCGTTTCCATCTTTATCAATGTGTATTTCGATGTTGGTGTTCCCTTTATTTGGAGATAATGAAGCGTTGTCACCAAAAGTAACCCCTAAATTCTCACTCCTCATAAAGTCTTCTACATCGAATCCGCCTCTGTTAAAAGCTGATAATCTCTCATCTGAAGACAATCCTAAAGTTCCATTCATACCATCTTTTACAGCCTTGGAGTAATCATCATATTTTTTAAAGAATGCTCCAGAACCATCTAAGTTATCGGTATCAAATAGTTTTATAGGTTTTCCTCCCCAAAGGCTAACGACTATATTGTATAGATCTTGAAGTGCCGCTCCTGCCATTGATATGAATGCGAATGCTGATGCCCAAAATGCCACGAACGAGGCTAATATTACAAGTAGACCCCCTCCTAATATTCCAGCGAATACAGCTAACCCTTTAATGACTAGTCCTATAGCACTTCCTAACCCTCCAAAACTTGAGAATGCGGCATCTAAAACTCCGAAAATAGATGAAAAAATACCTTTAATTAAATCCCATAATGGGGTTAAAGTACTCCACACTTCTCTAACATCGTCTAACATCACTGCGAAGAAACCTTTTTTGTCATCACCTCTCATCCAAGCACTTAATGCCCAAATAGCAGGTAGAGCCATTGCTATAGCACCTATAAGTAGAGGTATCCCTCCGAAGAAGGTATTGAAAACTATCCCTACACTTGCTAAGGCAAGCTTCGCTGAAGTCGCCCACTGAATCATTGTTCCTGCTATAAAGAAAGAGGATACGGCAGTGAACGCACTAGCTAGTGCTGTAGCTACAACCCCCATAGCTAAACCAAAAGATTTTGCCGCAGTGGTTCCGCTATAAAGCCACTCTACAAAATTACCAAAACTTTTGGTCAACTTCATTAGTATTGGCTGTAAGAAATCATTATATAATTTAATAAACTTATCTGTAATTATTGCCCAAAGTTTTTGGAATGCAAAAGATAAAACTTTCGTTCTCTCTGCGAACATTCTAAGACCTTCACCTCTAGAGGCTATATCGCTAGTTTCCGTTATTCTATCTTTAAGCAACTCTACATTGAGAAGTACTGTTTGTAGTGATGCAATATCTCTCGTGTTAAAACCTAACCTTTCAAGCTGTATAGATGTGAATTTAGCTTTACTCATATCATCTAAGGCTTGCGTAACAGAAAGAGAACCTTCATTTATTTTTGGATATAATTTAGTTAATTCTGTAATTACGTTACGAAGCTGTGTACCAACCTTACCCGGAGCTTGTCCCGATAGTGCCGCAACCTGTATAAGAGATGTATATTCTGCAATATCCATCCCCGCATTTGCCGCTTGTACACCTGCCATTTTAAAGGCAGTAGATAATGCTCCAACTTCCAAAATACCTCTTCTAGAAGATTGGGCTAGTTGGTCTACTATGACCGATGAATCTTCGGATGCTATTCCGAATAAGTTCATCGTGTTAACCAAATTTTTACCCGACTCTTCCGCTGTCAATCCAGATATTCTAGAAAGCATGAGAGAAGCATCCGTAACCTTCTTAAGATTCTCAGCTTGATCTGGAGCCATAAGTTCAGACTTAGCAGATGCGATACGTGTGTTTGCATCTAATATATCTGCCGCCGCTACTCCATATTTCTTTGAAGCACTTAGTGCCGAGTTTTCCATGAACTTTAAACTCTCTCCTGCTGAACCCGTAAGGGCCGAGAAACCCGCACTGGCATCCTCAAATTTCATTCCTGCTTTAGTAGACAATACAGCAACACCCGTAAGTGCCGCCCCTCCTACAAAAGCCATCCTCTTCAAAGCATCTGTGGCTCCTTGAGTAGCAGTACGATAATTATCAAAAGCTTTTCTTGAATTTTTAGTTCTTTCCGTTACTGCATTTATTCTATTGTCGAACTTATTCATTACGGCTGAAAACTTATCAAAGGCTTTGATAGTTACGCCCGATACAATGTTAGCCATATTAATTTCCTATTTTGGGTTCGATTCTTTGTTAATCCTAACCGCACCCTCGTACCATTTACCGATTTCTAAATCTGTCATGTCATCCATGAAATCGTGCCTCCAATGATAAAAATGTGCTAAGTTAGTAACTAGTTCCCAATATCCATCTACTTCTTCGGTTGGGAAGCATCCATAAAAACTGAGCAAATCTCAGCTATTCTTGTAATATCAGTAGAATCCATTTCGTCCACTTGAATACTCGTAAGCCCCGAAGATAGCTCGATCATTTTGGAAACCTTATCGAATTCGTCTTTTACTTTATTAACTGCTTTTATTTGTTTTCCCTTAAATCTCTTAAGAGCTACTTCTGTAATCGCATCCATATCTCCTATTTCTATAGGCCAATCGAGTTGATACTCGTAGCTTCTAGATGTTGCGATTTCTTTCTTTTGGTCGTCCGTCAAATTACTGTTTGTATCTTCACTCATTTTGTTATCTCCTTACTAGATAAAAAGCCCCCAACAGATTCCCAGAGGTAAGGACGGAATCCGATGAGGGCTAAATTTTTTATATACAGTCCTTACTCTGTAATAATTGATTTATGCGTATGTTCCTGTTTCGCCTTCGAATCGGAAAGTTACCTCTCCTTCTTCGGGACTTACAGTTACATGATTTGTTTGTGTAGCTTTACCAATGATAGCTTTCTTTCCATTTGCTAATTGCACTTGGATAGTTGCATCTGTGATATCTTGAAGCATAGTTAGGTTTAGATCATCTGTTAGACTAACTGTAACCTCTACAAATGGAGTTTCTTGAGTTTCTTTCCATCCGTGTCTTTTATCTAGACCCATAACGCTTTCACGAGATGTTGTGTCTACTGACAATGTAATACTTCCTTTGAGCGGAATTTGAGCTCCGTCAACATGGATTTCTGTTGTTCCTGCTATTCTAGCCATGATGTTCTCCTATTAAAGAATAAATTTAAGTGATGCCGCAAATACACGGAATTGGTTAACCAAATTAGTTGGCAACACTGCATCGACTCGGTTTGGATCCATTGCATTACGCTCTACTTTTAGAGTTTCTGCAAATACCTGTAAGTCTTCTACCAATCCTAGTTCTCCCCATAGAGCCGCTAGAGCAATGATCTCACCTGCAATAACGGATGGAGTAACCATAGCTTGTCCTGCGGGAATACGAGTTCCGTCATTCGCTAGCTTGTGGCGTGGGAACTTGATGCGAATGCGGTTAAGCAATGTCTGACGCAAGTATGTAAGAGTATAAACTGTGTTTGCATCTAGGTAACTAATATCGGGAGCACCTGCTTGAGAAGTCTGATAGGTAGTAATCATACGTTCAATCAAAACTTCGTTTGCACGAGTAATTTTAACCGTTGCGATACCCGCATTAAGAAGAGCAGTAGCCTCAATATAAGTACGTTGAGTGTCTTTCTTATCTCCGATACATCCTTTAATATCCAATGTTTGAACTGGACGAGCAGGATCAATCTCAATTGCAGGAGCGGCACGACCAACAAGAGCACATAGTCGAACATATGAAGGAGTTGGATTTGTTTGTCCACTGTCCCAATATGTTAGGTGTTCATTATTGTGTCCACCACCAATTGTAATGAGAGCTGAAGCTGTACCCTTAGAAGCGGTGAAAGCATGACCTTCAAGCTGAATGATCGGATTCCAACGCCTGTCCATTTCGTCTTTAATAGCTGTTAGGCTAGTGTTGTCGCTATATGGGCATACAATGTGGTTGATAATAGTATCTGAAAATACTGCGATTGCATCACCAACATCTGGGTCAGTAGCCCCTGCAACAGATTGTGCAATAGTAACTGTCAATCCATCTGGAGTGAAGTGATTGCTAGAAGCCCCGAACCAGTTAAGGATAATAGGCATATCGTTACCAACAGTACCACCATTCTTAGCTACAAATGTTGTAACTCCAAGAGTTGCAGATGCGGTGATAGGTAGCTCAGTGTTAGCTGTAACTTCGTCTGCGATACGAGTTGCAATAGTTGAAATAGTATCAGTAGAAAGAACTCCGACTGAAGTATAGACTCCTGCGATGTGAAGGTGAAGTGTTCCACCTGCTGTTGGTACTCCTGTAAGAGTAATAGTGTTTTGTGCAGGGGTAGCACCACCGTCATCTGCCAAACCAATAGCTTGAACCTGCATAGTGTTTTGGTTTGTGAAAACTGATTTACACATTAGGTGAAGCTGTGAACCAACTCCGAAAAATGTTGCCGCTTGGTCAGCAGAGAATACACTAATAACTTCTTCGTTACCTTCTGTTCCTGCTGATGTTGTCTGCCCAATCAACATCATTACGTGTGCTTCTGTTGCTAGACCATTTGTTGCGTTGGTGTTATCCATCTCAACATATGATCCCGGTACACGAACGTTGTTTGGGATGTCGTTAAAAGAAATCATCTACTTCTTCTCCTGTTTATTAGTTGTTTTCTTAAGCTCTTTTACAATTTCTAAATCGCCAAATTTAAGGTATCTCTTAATCTGAGTGTCCTTATAGACGATTTCGCCTTCTTGTTTTATTGCTACCATACTAATTGGATGTATAACTGTCAGTCCATTAGTAGGTTTCACGAAAATTTTATCCATATTATATCCTGTTTTGTTACATATAATTTAAGCCGTTTATTGTATTTATTAAAGGCTTGTTAATTTACAAAGGTTAACATGTTAACTAATACTATAGAGGATCACCTTCATTATATATGTTTACTATGTTTTGAACGCTTGTTATATCATTATCGGCATCATCTTTCCCAACTAAATATGTATTGATGAGAGTGTCGAATGGAGTTATATTTCCATCGTCTTGATGTATTTCATCCGCTGTGTATTGAACTGTGTATTCAACTGCAAATCTAAACGAGTGAACATATCTACCTAAGTCTGTATATTCTACATTGTCAGATACGTACATCATTGGGCCGTGGTTAACTAAATCGTCATAATGCCATCCCCATAAAGAATGCATAAGTTGCTCTTCTACTATTGGGACTAATGATTGTGGAGCTCTACCATTAAATTTATCCATGTTAAGAACCACATATACTGCGAATTGTTTTAGAAGTACTATTTCGGTGTTAGAGTTTAGAAGTTCTAAGTCAGTACCTCCTCCAATATATGCTACATGGAAACTCATTGGGTTAATACTATTCTTTTCCAATACTATATCTAAATCCGCAACTCCTCCTATAGCTTCTTTCAATTCTTGGTTATCATGAGCCATAGTAGATTGGAGTCGTTTGATAACGTCATCTATACTGATACTTTGAGACATATTTACCTCCCTATCCTATCTAATTGTTTTCTGATACTTTCTGTTAATATTTCGGCCATTTTTTCCGTTTCACTTTCGGCATTATTTTTGATGTAAGGTCTAGCTCCCATTTTACGAGTTCCGTCTTCTAGGAATCTACCGTAATTAAGAGTTGTACCTACCAAGACTTCATCATCATTACCCATTAGTTGCCATAAGATAGAAGACCTTAAAGCTCCAGTATCATTATTAGGAGAAGTTCCCGAAGGAGATATCTTAACCTTTCTGTTGGGGTTATATCTCATACCTTTAACACTACCTTTAGATCTCTTGGTAATGTCTTTCTTGATGATTGCCGTTAAATGCATGCCAATCTTTTGCATACCTTGCTTAATACCTAGAGATATGGCATCTTCCATATCTTCATGCATTTTTGGTAAAGCGTTTGGATTCTTAGGGGTTAACTTAATCATAATTACCCCTCGTCCGTATCTTTACCGATATAAGTACATTCAACAATGATGAAACGGTGTCTATTATCAGAAGGCATAGTTCCTTCCGCTTTGTATTTGTAACCCTTAGCATTAATGTAATAATCCTTCTCTATCTCAAAGTTAGGATTTCTTATCTTGAACATTATATCCCCACCGTTCTTACCTACAGCTCTACCATTAAATTTAGATGTTGTAGATAGGTGTGTTACTTCAGCCCAAGTTTCTAAGACTACTTTATAACCTGTAGTTCCTCCACTAAGCTCGGAGAAATCATTACTGAATTCTCCAATCTCAGACCTCTTGGTTATTTGTATTCTAGTATCGAGAGTTCCTATTCTGCTCATTACAACCTCACTAGTCTATACATATTCAAAACACTAGAAGTGCCATATGGCATCTCGGCTATGTTTGCCTCATCCATTATTTGCATTGTTTCACGGTTCTCATACCAATATAAAGCCAACTGCATAATGGCAGTCTCTAAATCTTGTGGTAATGTGTCTTCTGTATAACCCGAAACGAATGTAACGGTGAATGGTCTAGCAAAGTGGGTTCCTAGTGAGAAATAAGCCCCATACAAGTAAATGTGAGAGTATTGTTTGTAATTGTATACTTCAATATCAGTTATATCATAAACCTCTTCAGACTGCCCTCTATTGCGTTTAGTGATAGACACCACACTTGTTACATCACCCTTCCTAAGCTCGAAGTCTTCTGGGCCTAACTTATCTCTAGAACCAAATTTAAAAGCCTTCTCATATGTCTTAGATTCAATTGAAATACTTGTATATTTTTCACAGTACTTAATAGCACCTTTAAGTAGGCTTTCCATTAATTGGTCATCACCTGCAACAGAAGAGGTTACACGAGCAAACTCTTTAAACTTATCTAATGGAATTATTGTTTCTGAACTTTCTACTGCTACACGATACATATTACACCTCTGACATTAATTCATGAACAAATCTAGCTACTTTGTTTCGAGCCACACCTTTCTCATTAACTTTTTCGTCAAACTTGTAGATGTCATACCATTTTCCGCTTTTTTGAACGGCTTTGTATACAAGTGATAATTCAATCTCATCAGCACCATCTTCAGCATTCTTAACGATAGCTTCTATGTCTTCTAAAGGATTCTCATCAACATCAACTGCAATAGCCAAAGCTTCTACTTGTTCCGCCTCTTCAACTGCTAGTTCTTCTTCTTTAGTCTCTATAATGTCTTCATGAAATACTTCGGGTTTAAACTCCCCCAAAATTGCAACTAGTGGTGGGTTTAACCCTTTTAGAGATAAAGCGATAGTTTCGGACATATAAAACTCTTGTCCTATTTCTGTCAACTTATTATCCCAACCATTAGGTGAAAACTTAAATACTTCCAACGCTTCCACTAAAATTTCTTTACTCATAATTTACCTCTCTATAAATGAAAAAAGAGAACACCCCATAAAGGAATGTTCTCTTTTATGAAAACTACTCTTAAGCTTGTGGAGCCGAAGATGGGTGTCCAAGAATCGCTACAACAGTAACAACTGAACCAGAAGCAGTACCGCTAGATAGGCGAACGAATCGCTTATATCCAGTGTATCCAACTTTGATTTCTCCATCAAGTGCAATAACTCCAATAACTCCGAACTGTTGGTCAGCCGCTACATCAGTGTATGTTCCGCCTTGAGTATCAGCTTCTTGTAGAATAAGACCTGCTGTATCAGCAGTTGCTACAGAACCAATAAATGCTACAGACTCGAAACCACGACGGTCAAATCCAACTGTGTTACCCGCAGATGTGAAAGACTCAACTCCTGCTCCATTAACCTTAATACCCGAAATAAGATCGTTCATATTTTTTCTCCAAAAATGTTTTTAAAATAGAAGGCTACATCGTGTAACCTTCATATTGGTTTAACTAATTATTATACGCTTGTAACTTGAAGCTTAAGAGCCTCGAAGTTAACAACATCTCCACCAACACGTTTAGTAGTGTAGAACTTAACGAATGGTTTAGCCGTAAATGGATCACGTAGTGTACGGATACCAATGCGGTCAACGATTTGGTAGCAAGACTTCATGTTACCAAACGCTAGTGATAGGCTTCCTGCTCCAACTGCTGGCATGTCGTCTAGGCGAGCATATTCGTAACCGTTAAGAGTCGCTGAAGTTTTACCATTGAATCCCGGAGCCCAAAGGTAGTTTCCTTGACCATCTTTAAGAAGGCGAAGTGATCCCAAAGAAGTACGGTTAGTAAAGTACTTAGAACCTTGAACGTATTGGTCTTTAAGTGAAGCTTCTAGGCTAAGAACTCCATCACCAGTAAGAAGTGTAGCGTGACCAGAAATTATTTGCTCGATCTTGTCTTGCTCTAGAGCCCCGACTTTTCCTGCATCATATGTAAGGAATCCACGAGGTTTTTCAACTCCGTCACCATTAACGAATGCTGAGTTTTCCATGCGAGAGAAACGGTCAGATACTTTTCCTGCCAACCAGCTTTCTACATCAAAGTCTGCATCGTCAAGTTGCTTCTGAGTAGCACGTGGCTCTGCAAAAATTTCGTAAGGTACGATACGCTTAGTTTGGAATTGTGGTGTGCTAGTTTCTGTACGAAGAGACTTTTCACCAACCCATCCTGCACCAGCTTCATCGTTATCAATATTGAACATCATGTCAGTACCAGAAATATTAGTAACTGAAGCATGTTGACGCATTGGTGAAGTCTCATATTGGAAAGTAACGATGTTAGCAGTAGTTCCAGCCGCTAGACGGAATCCGCCATCTGGATCGCTGTCAGTAGAAAGAGCTTTAGTAAGATCTTCATTCTCTTCACCCTTACGGATAAATAGATCAACTGCTTTAGCATACATGTCAGCTTCTTCGCCCTTATCAACGCCTTCTCCATCACGTTCCATAGCTACTTTGATTTCTTCGATAGCAGTATCATAAGCGGCAGTCTTAACTTCTAGAGCTTCAACTTTTTCTTTCTCAGCTTCAAACTTCTCTTCAGAAGCATTCATCTTAGCGTTGATAGCTTCTTGAGTCTCTTTAAGCTCTGAAACTCCAAGACCTTTAATCTCTTTCTGCATCTTCTCTTCGTTATTGGATTTTAGTCCGTCGAACAATTTCTCGATGTCTTTCATTTCTACAGTCATTTTTTAAATCTCCGTTTTGTTTTTTAAAATTAAGAATTCTAACATTTCTTTAATGTCGGATGAGTTTTCATCCTTTTGATCTTCGTCTTGGATATCAACATTAACATCCTCAACAACTACCTCATCTTTAACTACCACTTCGGCAGTCTCATCTTTAGTAATTTCTTCCACATCATTTTCGTTGTCTTCCTCACGAAGATCCTTCATCACAATGTTCGCATATTTTTTAGCTATTGAATTTGATATGCCTTCTACCTCACGTAGAGCATGTTCAATATCCTTAGCACTAATATCTTCTACAGATTTTACATCTTCCAAACTACATAGGGTATTGCAAGGGAAAGTAACTTGACTTCCCTCACGCAAATTAATAGCTTTAAGAATTCGAACTTGTTGCCCATCTATCTCATCGTAATCACGCTCTTTGATGCTGTAACCGATTGATAGTCCAGTTGTTAGTCCTGCTTCTTTATTGGCCTTAGCTAGTTCATATTTTTCTTTGCCCAATTGGGTATTGAGAAAATATTTAACATCAACAAATAATCCTTTCTCGTCTTCTTTGGCAATCATAACTCCGATCTGACGGTCTGGGTCGTGCTGAAATAGCATTGGTAAAACACTTTTCTCGGCTAGAGTGTCTTTATAAGCACCCTTAACCACGATGTCGTTGGCATAATCAATGTTCCCGAAGATTGAGAGGTAGCCGCTAGCTTCCCCTTTCTCATCGTCCATAGATTTCCAGTCGATATTGAAATCTTTAGTTTTTTTCTTCATATTAGTTTCCTAAATTGGTTCGTGTAGAGATGTGCAACGACAATTTATAACCTCTTTGGCAGAGCCCGAAGGATCTCCCGGATGGTCTAATCTGCTACCTCCCACATTAAATTTTGCACTTAACTTGACAACTTGTCCATTTGCTGAAACGTGTGAGTCTCTAGTCCTTTCATCAAAGCTCGATAGCCAACGCTTATTTATTTCTAAGCCTGTCATCTTTGCCGCTTCGTGACTACCAAATTCTCTAGCAGTATGAACCTCAGTTCTAACGATTCTCATCGTTCTAGCTCTATCCGATATTAAAACATTGGCTTCTTTAGCTATTTGCTCATAAGATTTACCTGTCTTAACTCCTTCTACTAAGATTCGATTTACTTCTTTCCTGTTTGTATCTTCTACAAATTTAGATCGAACAACCGCTTCTCTTTCTACATATTGAACAACTCTTTCTGTCCAAGCACTAGATAATAGAATGTTTTGAGCTTCTTGTGACGATATAACATCAGCAACTAATACATCCTCTTTATATAGGAAAGCACCGTCACTCTTTTTACTTATATCTCTGAGTGTCATTTCTCCAAACGTCTCAATAACATCTGTCATTATTGGAGCTATCTCTTTAGCCATCTTTTCTGACAATTGCATAAGAGCAAATGCCGCACCCATTTCTTTATTATCAATTATAGCTTTCTCAACTAAATCTCCGTAATCGCTCATAAAAGGGATAAGGGATCTGTCTAATCGTTTTTCAAATTGGACAGTTAAGGCATCTATTGCATTATAAAGAGTTTCATCAGAAGCTTTAGTTTCCGATTTAACAGGTTTAGGCTTTGGCTTATCTGCGGGATTTTTAGTTGGCTTATCAAGACTAGCTTGGTTAGCTTCAACACCTGCCGAGACAATCTCATTAAGATTTGCGGCTTGTATTCCCATTTGCAGTAGTTCGAGTGGTATATCTCCAGAACTAATCATTATAGTGTTTCCACCATCAATTGGATCTAGATTTATCATGTTTCGTTTTTCATTAAGAGTGATGAAGTCGGCTCCGTCAATTCTGTTCCAAACTCTCTCAGTTCTAGTCTCTAAATCACTAACTCCAGAATAGTCTGCTACGAGTTCTAATCCGTTAGCCTCTTCACCAAATAATGGTAAGATGTGTTTGTTCCAATGGTTGATTACTTTATTAAGGACAGGAGTGATTGCATCATCCCAAAGTCCTAATCTAGCTTCTCGAACGTTGTTATAAGTACTATCGTTATCGAGTCCTAAAAGAACTGCGGGAACTTTATATACTCTACATACATCTTTTTGGCTAACCCCTCTACTGTTTAGGTAGTCTAGGTCACGAGCATTTAGGGACATTTGAACCCAGTCCAATCCGCCTTCAAGTAGGAGTGGTCTTCCTGTATTCTCAGAACCGCTATATTGCTCTCGCATTTCCTCTTTCAAGCGTTCAAATTGTTCCTCATCTAATTGTGCAGGAGCTCCATCAGCAGGTTTATAAGTTAAAGCACCCGATGGTCTAGCTTGATTTGTTAGCATGTTAAGGTTGTGTGCATCTCCACTGTTTTGAATATCAATAACAGTTGAGGCAGATCTTAATACGCTGAGTCCTCTATTTTTATCTAAAGGATTAAAATTTTTGAAGTGTTTAACTTCGGATGACAGATCTAACTTCTTAATAGGATATATTTTAACTTTCCCATTGTGAGTTACTTTGTATCCTGTAGCAACGTCATATTTATTCGTCTCAATCCCCACTTCACTTGGGGAATAGAGAACCATCTCTTTAACCTTACCATTAACAACTATTGGTCGCTCGTAAACGTTTCCATCTAAAAAGAAGTAACTCATAAAGGATTCGACATAATTTTCCCAATCGAAAACAGGATTTGGGTTTCTAATTAAATCCAGTATTGGGTGTGAATAAATTTCTGTTCGATCTTCTTTACGTTCGGCTTTCTTAAATAGCTTAACAGGAACACTTCCTGCTTTCTGAGATATTAGTGTGGTACAGTAGTAGACGGCTACAGCATTCATGTAACCTTGTTTCGACATACTCTCATAAGAAGTGCCAATAGGTATGGCCTTCTTAATTACTCGACTACTTCCTGTTCCTCTCAATTGATCTCTTAGAATAGATTCTAAATCACCAACGCTTTTCTCTTCGAAAGTCTTCTCTTCAGAGGATTTATTGAAAAAATTCCAATTCATTTTCACCTCTTTTATTTATTGTATCTTTCTAATATAGATTGGGTTATTACATAATGAAAACGCAAACACGAGTCAACTAGTTAACATGTTAACCTTTAGTTAAAGTGATCGCACTCTTGGGGAGGAAACCTTGTTTAATTTAGCAAAAGCCATTGAAGCCGCATCCACTTGGTCTTTAAATCTAGATAGTGGAAAATGCTTGAATTCGTTTATGAAATCTTTATTCCAAGAACCACGTAACATTTTTACGTTTGAATTGTTAACCTGTACTGAGAAAGGATCTGCTCGAAAAATCTTATCTCCTTGAGGTCTTTCCTTTACAACTTTAAACCCTGCTAGCATCCTAATCGTGTTTTGTGCAGATTCTTTTCCACCAGAGCCGGGTTCTTGTTCTATTATAATATTTGTTTTACGTTTATCTTTATGGGCTGTTTTAAGAATAATTTTTTCTCGAACATCAGCGTTCCATCTTCCTCTCACCATATCCATAACAACAAATGAGCCATCTTTAAGTCGAGCCATCTTACATCCTGCTGTATAACAGGCATCGGGATTCTTTTTCTTATTGGCATCTGTACCCGCCTTATCCCAAGCTCTCCAAATTTCAACAACTTCATCTGGGTCTAACATATCTATAATTTCAAATTCGTTAGTATCAAACATACCCCCACTTGGAGGTGTAGGCGTTTGAAGCATTTGTCCTGCATATACATAAGAACCGTTCGAAGCTTCAAATCCTGTAAGGAATTTTTTAGTCATTCTTAAAGGGTCTAATAGTCCTCCTACATATTTTTCTCTTAAAGCAATTGGTCTAACGTCATCTGTTAATTCGGCAGGTAGGCAAATGTGTTTAATATTTGTTCTTCCATTCTCTAATAGGTGGGCAGTACAATCATCTTCTGATAGTCTCTGCATAATGAGTATCATAGTACCTACATTTTTATCTACCCATCGAGTAGATAGGGTACTAGTAAACCAATCATTTGCTTTTTCTGTTTCTGCCGTACTAACTGCCTGTTTTGGAGATAGAGGGTCATCTACACATATTATATGAAAGTGGAGCCCTGTAATCGTTCCTGTAACTGAGGTAGCAAATCTATATCCTTTACCCTTATTATAATAAAGCTGTTTCTGATTTGCATCTGGCTTTAATTGCATTTCGGGAAATAGTAGTTTGTACTTGTCACTCTCGATGATTGTTCTACATTTTAGAGACAGGTCATTCGAGAGTGTTTGTGCATAGGTGGCGTTACAGAATCGTAAGCCTTGCTCTATTGTCCATAACCAAGCGGGAAACATCACTGAGCCAATAGTAGATTTAGATGTTCCGGGAGGTACATTAATAATTAAATTGTATTCTCTCTCCTCACCTGCTATAACTCTTTCCCCTATTTCCTGTAGCTCGTCACATAATACATCCATGTGCCAGTTCCATATAAGCTCATTTGAAATAAGTTCACCCCAAAACTCTTTTAGAAACTCTGAGAAACTATCTATACATATCTCTCGTCTTAATTGATTTATCGCATTATCTAACTGAAATTCTTCTTCATCCATATATTTCTCCTTTATTCACCTAATAATTTAATTCCATTTTTGTTACTGTTCAACGATTTACGCAGGATAGGTAGTTAACATGTTAACCTATTAGTCGTTCGTGATTTGCAAATTGCGAATGAGAGGATATAGTAAGAAGTGTAAACAAAAGGAGAAAACAATGAGGAATTGGAAAGAATTAATAGAAGGTGGAGATACGATTGTCGTCACTATGGAAGAGCTAGCACTACTTAGAAGGAAGTATGATAAGAAATATTCGATTAAGGTTAATCGTCTTCAGAACGGCTTCCTAGTTAATGGAAAGGCTATGTTACAGGGAATCCCTCTCAAAAGGGGAGAATGGGTTTGAAAGGTTTAGGAAAAAGAGTAGAAGAGTTAGAAAAAGGAATGGAAACTTTAATTAATGTCATTTCTAGTATAATGACTAAAGGTTCCGAGCAAGAAAAACAAATAAAAGAAACACTAGAAATAGTAAAAAATATAATAACAATAAAGGATAAGTAATGGTAAATATTAAAATGGAATTAGAGCGTATTCTTACGATGGTGGATAATAGTGATGTAATGATGGCAGATGAGGATAGTTTGTCTGGAGATATGGTAAAGGATTTATACGGAAGTATTGAAAATCTAATTACTGATATTGATTTGGAAGGTTTTGATGAAGGCGAAAATGATGAACAGAAAGATCGCTTCTGTACAACTATGCTAGAAGACCACGGATATATTATTCACGGAGATGAGATTCATGCTCCTAGTTGTCAAGAAGATGACGAAGATTTGGTTCAGTGTTTGGATTATGTAGAAAGTGCAGGATACGAAATTATTTGGAATGATTAAGGTATAAATAAAAAAGGCTCAAACTAAGAATATTAGTTTGAGCCTTTTTTGTGTCTATTTAGAACAGTCTGTTTACTTCGCCACCTATACTATAGCACCCTTATTTTAAATTTCAATATATTTAACGGGTCTTTTCCAACCTTTAGGGAAATATTGCTTATTACACCTTCCAACCATAACTATTGGAGATTTATAATTATCCCCAACTCTTGTGCAAATAGTTTGATTGAGCCACTCATCATATCTCTGACTTAATAATATGGAACCTGCACAATTAATATCGGAGTCGCTGAATATCATAAAATCAAAACGCAACCCTGCTACTGTACCAGAACTACCTAATGATTTCATATACCCGCCATCTTTATTATCAAAATATCCGTGTCGTGAGGTACTTATCTCTCCGTAAAACATATCGCAAGATTTTAGAGTATATAAAATATTTCTTGATATTGAATTAGAGGCTGTTTGGGAGCTCATTATATTTCCAATATTATTTTGTGTGTCTATTACCCATATCCAAGCTGGAAAAAGCTCCGAACAAACCCTATCTAACAATGGGTGCTTATAACTGAATATAGATAAATCATAGAGTTTATCTATACCGTTTAATTTTCTAACGGCCACTTTTTCTAACTCTTCACACATAACATCTACTCTCCAATCCCAATGATCCTTCACCTTTGGGTCTTGAAGAAGGCAAAATTCTTTAAATCCTATCATATAACACTCCTCCTTTTTTCTGGATGATGAGCTTTAATGTGATCCTCCACATACCATTTAGAAGTGAATGTTCTCACCCCCTCACAGTATGGGCAGATATCAGCTATCACCACTGGTTTTGGTTTCTTCTTATCCGCCATTAATCCCAACCTTCATGTGTGTTGTATTGATTTATGAAATGTTGGGCTGTACCTACTCTAGCTATAGTGTTTCCTTCTCCATAATGGTATAATTGAGTTTCGCCATTATCGGGATCTACCCACGAAACTCCAATCTGAACATTATCACAAACAGAAGATAGCATTTCAGTAGCTTTCCTAATTCTAAATTCCACTTCTTCAAATCTAAGTTGTGCAAGGCTATCTGTATCTAAATCTTCATGTTCTTCCCAAAATTCTTCGTCATTTTCCATTAGTGTCTCCTGTATTCTGTAAAGCTGTAATTAATTTCGTAATTAGTTCTATATTCTTGTTTTATCCACTCCCACTCTTCGCTAGGATATTTAGGGAAGTAAGTATCTCCATCACAATTTTTATTAATCTCAGTTAGCAATAATCTATCTGTAAATGGCATCAACAACTCGTAAATTTCACCGCCACCAATAATAAATAAATCTTTATCTTCGGTGTCATGATATAGGTCTATTGCCTCTCTTACACTATGAACGACAAAACAACCTTGAGCTCTAAAACCTCTATCCCTAGTCATAATTATATTAACCCTATTTGGGAGAGGTTTTCCAATTGATTCATAAGTCTTCCTGCCCATTAAAACAAAATTATTTGATGTTATATCTTTGAACCTTTTTAAATCCTCGGATATCTTCCAAATCAAATCTCCCCCATTACCTATAACGCCATTTGAAGATATAGCCGCAATAGCCGTTATCATACCGCAACCTTCCCTTTTATTAGAGGGTGTGGATCATAACCTTCGATTGTTATGTCCTCATATTTAAAATCGTCTATGTCCTTAATGTCTGTATTAAGAGTGATTGTTGCCAACTCTTTAACATCTCTATCTAGTTGTAGCTTAACCTGTTCTATATGGTTAGTATAGATATGAGCATCACCAATCGTATGAACAAATTCCCCAACTTCTAAACCAGTAACTTGTGCAACCATTGTTAGAAGTAGAGCGTATGAACTAATGTTAAAAGGTATACCTAGAAACACATCTCCCGAACGTTGATATAGTTGAAGAGACAATTTACCATTAGCTACATAGAATTGGAACAGTAGGTGACAAGGAGGTAAGGCCATATCATCTATATTGGCTATATTCCAAGCACTAACTATTAGTCTGCGAGAATCTGGGTTAGTTTTAATCTGCTCTATTACTTCTGCTATTTGGTCTATTTCAAAATCGTGATCGAATGTCCAAGATCTCCATTGTGCTCCATATACTGGCCCAAGGTTTCCATTTTCATCTGCCCAAGCATCCCATATCTTAACATTATTATCTTGGAGATATTTAATGTTAGTATCTCCTTTAAGGAACCAAAGGAGCTCATGAATAACAGATTTCATATGGATTTTCTTAGTTGTTACAATAGGAAACCCATCTGCCAAGTCGTATCTCATTTGATATCCGAAAACACTAAGAGTTCCTGTCCCTGTTCTATCTTCTTTAAGAACTCCTTTATCTAAAACATGCTTCATTAAATCTAAATATTGTTTCATTTATTCTCCATTCTGCTTCTACTTGGTATTGAATACTCGTTGTCTAACACTTCATTGGCATCCATCAACTCGTTATTAACCTCACTTAATTTGCTAGCCAAAATCACAGCTAGATGGTCTGTGCGTCCTGTGTCATCTGAAGTTATCTCATCACAAATCCTATGTATATCTTCGCTTCGACAAGACCCACTATTCAACATACATGCCCATTCTACTTGGTACGCTTTCATTTATTCTCCTCTCCACGGCTGTATCTCATATTCGTGTTCTATTTTATTGTCTATTATAAATTCATTTCTTGCTTCTACGGCTTGTTGTTTGGAATGAAAAGATCTTCTAACTCTTTTTCCAGTAGTGGGTATCTGATTAATCCATTTTCTAGTAGATGCATGGTAGCTTATGCCTTGATATCCGCTCTTGTTTGCTGTAGTTAACAACCTTTGATTCAGCCTATTTTCTCTAGATGTTATAAACCTACAATTGTCTGGACTATAACCCTTATCATTGTCTATTCTATCTATATGTAGAAGTTTGTCATACCCATTAGACTCACACCATTCAATAAAAGATGATATCGAATGCAACCATTCATCACATACCTCAATACCTTGAGCTCCGTATTTCTTATAGTGAGGGCTTTTCTTAACCAAGCATCTTGTAATTATGTTCCTATGTAGACTGTATAAATAATGGCGAGAATATCCTTCCTCAGTCTTAGGTAGGATATTATCCGAGTGTCTACAATATTTATTTCTATGCAGAATTTTACTGCTGTTCTCATCTATAATAATCTCCCCACATTTACAGATTGCGGTTATTATCCTCTTCTTGAATACTCCAGAACCATTTGGCCTCTCCGTAAAGTTTATGTCTGGAATAGTATAAATACCGAATATATCGCCTATTTCGATCTCTAACCTTTTAGGCATATTAAAAATCCATCCCAAAATCTACTTCATCAATATCATTCTTGAAGGCCCCAACCTTATAACTAGTACCCTCAGTCTCCATGTTTGCCACCTGCACCGATTTACTGTTTCCGAATGCGTCTACCCAAGGAATAGGGTTATCTATATCCTCAAACAAGGGGGTCAGCTTCAAAGCCTTCAATCTCCTATTAACTAAATAGTGAATGTAGTCCGTCATTACTTCATTGTTAAGTCCTAGAATACCCCCATCTTTAAATAGATATTCGCTCCATTTTATTTCCTCCTCAGCCGCTTCACGGAACATATCCAATACTTCCGACTTACAATCTACAGCTACATCCATAAAACCCTCAAACTCTTCATTAGCCATCTTATTAAGAATAACTGTCGAAGCCGCCATGTGACTCCTCTCATCTCTCTCGATCAATTGGATAATTTTAGCGGAACCTTCTAACCGACCAGTCTCAGCAAATGAGTAGGTGCAAGCAAAACTAACCACGAACCGAATAGACTCCAGTATATTAACACTAACCATAGTAAGGTAAATCTTCTTACGCAAATCATAATCGTTCTCTCCCAAATCGTTAACTAGAGAGTCATAACACCTTGTCAACGACTGAGATCTAGCTACTATGTGTTCGTCATCCATTACTGAATCTAGAACCTCGGTTGGATTAGGATATACATTTTGTATCAAATATGTATACGACAATGAGTGGATAGTCTCAAAGAACGTCCAAGCATTGAATGCCGCTTCTAGCTCTGGAGTTGATACATACTGAGCTAGATAGGGTAATCCTCTAGCCGCTGTTGAATCTAGCAATATTTGATACTTAAGGTTAAGTGTAAACACTCGCTTCTCAACATCTGATAGATCCTCAAACTGAGTTCCGTCTAGGCTCAGATCGACTTCGTTCGGAACCCAGTATGCCCCAAGTTGTTGTTTTAAAAACTTATAGAAATACTCATCGCTAAATTTATCATATCTCTGAATATTAAGCTCTTCTCCCAAGAACATCGGCTGTTTTGAAAAGTCAACCTTACTTTTATTCATAATTGTTTTCATAATTCTTCCTATTTGAGTAGCCGCTCAATTAAGAGCGGCTGATTGTTTATACTTCACATCCTCCGCCAGAACAAGATCCTTCAATCTCAGTACTGGCTCCATCCCAAGTGTTGCTATAATAGAGAGACTTTATTCCCATCTTGTATGCATACAACACATCCCCCATTATAACCGACATCGGTATGTTCCCTTCATCATAATATAATGGATTATAATAGTTATTAACACTCATCGCTTGGTCAACATACTTTTGCATCGTTGCAATTATGTTAAGATAACCTTTATTGGAGGTCATTTCGAACGCCGTCTGATAATATTTACCATATTTCTTAACTTCGGGTGCTACTTGCTTTAGGAGCCCCATCTTAGATTTCTTAATGGTAACTAGATCACGTATCGGTTCGGTGGAGCTCGTACTGTTAGAAACTACACTAGACGACTCTACTGGCATACATGCAGATAAACAACTGTTCCTCATCCCATGCTCTAATATCTGCCCTCTAAGATGTTCCCAATCACAACTAATACTTCTACTACACACTTGATCTACGTTTTTATTGTAAGTGTCAATTGGCAGAATACCTTTAGAATACTTAGTCCTATGAAAATAATCACACTTACCGAACTCTTTAGCTAGATTAACTGATGCTTTAATAAGAGAATATTGAAAATGTTCCATATACTCATCCACTAGACCTATAGAATACTCATCACTATATTTTAATTCATTCTTAGCTAGGAAGTAAGCCATGTTAGTGACCCCAATTCCTAGTGACCGTCTCTTATACATCTTCTTAGAGGCTTCAATCGGATAATCTTGGTGGTCGATAATGAAATCTAACGCTCTGACAGTTAAATCTGCAATATCGTCCAATTCGTTGATCGGAGTGTTGACCATATTGATAGCCGCTAATACACATAGAGCAACCTCACCTTTGTCATCGTCCCCGTTTGTCAAATTGTCAATCGGAGTAGTAGGAAGGTTAATTTCCATGCATAGGTTCGACATTGAAATCTTATCTGTAAAAGCGGAGTGGCTATTAGAGTGGTCTAGATTCTGAAGATACAATCGACCAGTCTCTAGACGTTCTTTACAAATCTTATCAAACAGCTCTCTAGCTTTAACCTTCTTCTGAGGAATAGAGCTGTTTTCAAGCTCTTCATATATCCTCTCAAACTTATCATTGTCCATACCAAAACTATTATAAAGGTCTTTCACGTGATGAGGAGAGAATAATGTAATATCCCCATTCTCAGATAGCCTCTTATAGAAAAGTCTATTAAGCTGAACAGCATAGTCGGCATTCCTATTTCGATTATCGTCAGAGCCTTTATTATTGCGTAGCACGATTAGAGACTCGATATCAGTGTGCCAAAATGGGAAGAAATTAGTAGAACTTCCACCTCTGACTCCCGCTTGAGTAAATTCTCTAGTGGTGGCAGTGAACGACTTAAGTATTGGAAGCAGTCCCGTATGTTGAACCTCTCCTCCACGAATCTTCGATCCTGCCGCTCTGATACGACCCATATTAAGCCCTATACCCGCTCTTCGAGCGGTATAGTAACCGACAGCCGCATTTGAGTGAATGATACTGTCAAGGGTATCGTCTACATCAACTAGAGTGCATGAGCTATATTGGCGATTAGGTGTTCGAGCTCCTGCCAATATAGGTGTCGGAAGATTGATCTTAAACAAACTTGACGCATCGTAGAATCGTTTAACATAATCCAATCGTTCACAACCTTCATATTCGGAGAACAGCACCATAGCCACTAAGATATAGAGGAGCTGTGGAGTCTCATACAATTCTCCAGTAGTTCGATCTTTTAGTAGATACTTATCTGACAACTGCCGAATACCTGCATAAGATAGGTCATAGTCTCTGTCATGGTCAATAAAAGTATTTATATCCTCAATATCCTGCATCGAATATTTATTTACGAATACTCTATCGTAAATATCAGCCGATAAGCCCTTCTCAATTATATTTGCAATGTGAGGAACTTCAATATCGTTAAAAACATTTTTACGAATTTGATAATTAAGCAATCGACTAGCCACTGTTTGATAATTCGGATTCTTAGCTGTAATAAGATTAGCCGCCGAGTTTACTAATACTGCATGAATAGCATCTGACTCAATACCATCAAATAGATGTAGTTTAGCACCTACCTCAATTGAAGAAATATTTACTTCTTCAATATCTTCACAAGCCCAATTTAGAACTTTGTGAATTTTGTCGTAATTTAATTCTTCCAGTTTTCCGTTTCGTTTCTTAACTTTAATACTCATTTATTTTCCTTTTTTAGTTTTTAATAAATTCTATCGTATAACCCGTCGTCTATTTCCTCAACTTGTTTGAGAATTCTACATAGAGTTGAATAGTGATCGTTATCTGTCGGAGTGTTATTAATTATACCGACCAATGCTTTATCTATAAATTCTATATTACTGCGAATTTCGTAGTCTGTCATCTATCGACCCTTTTGGTAAGCTATTTCCATTTCAATAGCTCTAATTGCACTATCTCGTATATCTTCAAGATCATTCATAAAATTCTTATGACCTCTTTCTCCTGCACATAAAGCCTTCTTGGAAATATGTTGTAGCCCCGAATGTTTCTGTTCAAACATATTAATTACAGCGTAGATATCGAGATATCCATCTTCTGTGGCTCCTGCAATCTTTTTAAAGTAATGAGAATGTGGAGATTCTTCTTTTACTTCAACATCTTTAAGAATACGGTAGGCAATAATGTATTTACCATTATTAAAGTCATTACTCCAATCATAAGTTCCTGCAATATCAACATCTGTAGACATATCGCTAAAAGTAACCTCTACATTCTCATCATAATCAACGCCTTCTGGCTGGATGTAAGAATTCATAGTTGCATCCCACCCTATCTGTTTCGATTCCATTTTTCACACCCCCCTTCTTCTTTGTTTATATTCCAATTAACATCTAGTTTACAAATAGCGTGACCAGTAATTTTAACTCCTTTAAAGCTGTCACAACTACTGCAACGTTTTACTTTTGGTTCGCTATTATTAATTATTTCCATTTGCTTAGAAACTTTTTCTCTGTCAGATCTGTTTTTAGATCCTTTACCTGTGTTACCTTGTGGTTTGTTATTCCAAGTCATAGTCTTTTCTCTAATTTTTTAATGCGTGCCTTTAATTCGGCTATCTCTTCAAAGACTTCATCTTGATTACTCCATAGAACCTTATGTCCTTCTTGACCCCACACACATTCCCTTAAGAGATTATTAGAAACCTTGTGATATACTTTTTTGATATCCCAATCACTATCAAGCTTATGTTTTAGATCTTCGTAATAGTGCTCCTCCGACATCCAATTGTTTTTATTGACAAAAATTGCAGTCCCATCAACAATCATAGTCATATAGAGTTCCGTTTCAATCTCAACTACCATTCCCGTTTCTAAATCTTCTAATTCCATTTCTTTCTCCTTTAAAATTGATTTACTATTCCTTTAATCTTCTCTACATTCAAATTCTTCCGAACAAACTTGTTGGTTTTGAATTTAAACTTTACTAAGTCTTTCAATGTAACACTGATAATGATATAATTCAAATCCGCCATCGAATCTTTATTAAATTTAAAACTTGTTCCATCTTTAGGAGTTTCACCTGCCCATGAGGACAATATAGAGGCATTCTCAAGCCACTTAATAGAATTCACTTGCATATGTCGAGTCATGTCGTAATTTGCAGTGACGGTCTGCTTAGGGCATTTAAAGCTATCACCTACGTGTTGTTTGGATGCTTCAACTAGTATTGATAGACAAAGTGCATGTTGAAACCCTAACATATGTATTAATACTTGGCTCATTACCAAATCATCTTCACTTTTAATTATCATTTATTCTCCTTTACCAATTTACAATCTCCATATTTCTGTTTTAAATACTCATATATTTTTCCCTGTAAGCCCTTATAGTCGGTAAAAATCTCATCATTCTCGGACATAAAGTCTATGAGGCCGTCTGCAATAATTCTAGGCGTGACTGTTTTATCCATTTTTCTCCTTTACCAATTTAACATATTCTTTTTTATATTTTTCAACATC
>TARA_R110001606_G_scaffold239322_3_pt1 | contig 25868 bp, 19 predicted proteins | sample TARA_R110001606 | Tara Oceans TARA_R110001606 (sample SAMEA4398315) | marine metagenome | biome: Polar Biome; feature: [SRF] surface water layer (ENVO:00010504); material: water (ENVO:00002006), including particulate matter (ENVO:01000060) such as... | depth 5 m
CGTCGATCTGCGTGACCATTTCGGCCTGACCCAGATCGTCAGCGAAACCGGCAGCGAGGCGTTCAAGACGCTCGACGGCGCACGGGTTGAGTCGGTGGTCACGGTAACCGGCAAGGTTGTGGCCCGCGATGATGAAACGGTGAACAAGAATCTGCCGACCGGCGATGTCGAATTGGTGGCCGATACGGTCAGTATGCAGGGCCCTGCCGACGAATTGCCGATGCCGGTGTTTGGCGAACAGGAATATCCTGAGGATATCCGCCTGCGCTATCGTTTCCTCGACCTGCGGCGCGAATCTGTTCACGCCAATATGATGCTGCGCTCCAAGGTGATCGCCAGTCTGCGCAACCGGATGACCGAACAGGGCTTTACCGAATTCCAGACCCCGATCCTGACCGCTTCGTCCCCGGAAGGCGCGCGCGACTATCTCGTCCCGAGCCGCGTTCATCCCGGAAAATTCTACGCGCTGCCGCAGGCCCCGCAGATGTTCAAGCAGATGCTGATGGTTGCCGGTTTCGACCGCTATTTCCAGATCGCGCCTTGCTTCCGCGACGAAGACGCCCGCGCCGATCGTTCTCCGGGCGAATTTTACCAGCTCGATTTCGAAATGAGCTTTGTCACCCAGGAAGATGTGTTCCAGACGCTGGAGCCGGTTCTTGCTGGCGTGTTCGAAGAATTTGCCAATGGCCGCTCGGTCACCCCGGCGGGTGAATTTCCGCGCATTCCCTACAAGGAATCGATGCTGAAATATGGCAATGACAAGCCGGACCTGCGCAACCCGATCATCATCCAGGATGTCAGCGAGCATTTCAAGGGCTCCGGTTTCGGTCTGTTCGACAAGATCACCTCGACCGGCGGCACCGTGCGCGCTTTTGTCGCGCCGGAAGCGGGCAAGAACAGCCGCAAATTCTTTGACTCGATGAATGACTGGGCGCGCGGTGAAGGTTTCGCTGGCCTCGGCTATATCAACATGAAGGAAGGCGCGGCTGGCGGGCCGATTGCCAAGAACCATGGTGAAGAAGGCACGACGAAACTGCTCGCTGATCTCGGCTGTGGTCCTGATGACGGTGTGTTCTTTGCTGCGGGCAAGGAAGCCGAAGCCGCGAAGCTAGCCGGTCTGGCACGGACGCGCGCAGCGGAACAGCTTGACTTGATCGACAAGAATGCATTCAAATTCTGCTGGATCGTCGACTATCCGATGTTCGAATATGATGACGAGCTGAAGAAAATGGATTTCTCGCACAACCCATTCTCGATGCCGCAGGGCGAGCTGGAAGCGCTGGAAAACCAGGACCCGCTCGATATTCTTGCCTGGCAATATGATATTGTCTGCAACGGCATCGAACTGTCCTCCGGCGCGATCCGGAACCACCGTCCCGACATCATGTACAAGGCGTTCGAGATTGCCGGTTACACCAAGGATCAGGTCGACACCGAATTTTCCGGCATGATCAACGCGCTGAAATATGGCGCGCCGCCGCATGGTGGTTCGGCTCCCGGGGTCGACCGGATCGTGATGATGCTGGCGAACGAACCGAATATTCGTGAGGTCGTATTGTTCCCGATGAACCAAAAGGCCGAAGACCTGATGATGAGCGCGCCGAGTCCGGTGTCCTCCAAGCAGCTGCGCGAATTGCATATCCGCGTGGTCGAGCCACCCAAGGAGGGCTAGCCTCAACACTATAGCCAGTTCCGATCGTGTCGAGCGTAGTCGAGACACGCTGGGAAGCAGGCCATGTCTCTCGACTTCGCTCGAGACGAACGGAGTTATAAATTGACCAGTATCAATCCGGAACAACATCATTTCGCGTCTTCCCACGGCGATATCTGTTATTTCGAATGGGGTAAGCCGGCCGATGGTCCATCGATCCTGCTGCTCCACGCAACCGGTTTTCATGCCCGTTGCTGGGACCAGGTCGTCGCGGCATTTCCGGACGGGACGCATGTTATCGCGGTCGATCAACTGGGCCACGGACGCAGCGCCGCACCGATCATCACCGACTGGACCGATGTCGCGGGCGCGACTGCCGAACTGGTGCAATCGCTCGGGATCCGATTTGCGGCCGGAGCGGGACACAGCATGGGCGGTCATTGTCTGGTGCAGGTCGCGGCCAGCCATCCTGATCTGCTGGACCGGCTTGTCCTGATCGATCCGGTGATCATGGAACGGGAAGTCTATCAAAATCCTCCTGATTATAGCGCGACCAACGAGATGGTTGCCAAGCGCCGCAACAGCTGGACCGGTCCGGATGCCATGTTCGAACGTTTCAGGGACCGGCATCCGTACAAGCTTTGGGACCCGGCGGTGCTGCGCGATTATTGCGAATATGGCCTGCTGCCGGACGGGCAGGGCGACTATCGACTGGCCTGTCCGCCACAGACCGAAGCGTCGGTCTATGCGACCAGCGCCACCGTTGATCCTTGGCCTTTGATCGACGAAATCACACAGCCGGTCACTGTCTTGCGGGCGCCGCAGATCGAGCGGAATGGCGCTTTTGACTTTGCCGGCTCGCCGACGCCGCCCGGTCTGGCTGAAGATTTTGCGCATGGTACCGACATCTATCTACCCGATCTTACCCATTTCATGCCGATGCAGGATCCAAAGCGGATTGCGGAACTGATCATTAGCGGCTAATGTTCCGTTCATATTTATATCGATATTTGTGAACGACCAACTTTCGGGGGGATGGACATGAACAGATTATTGACTGCAGCGATCACGGCCACGATGGCCTTCACCGGCCTTTCTACCGCCGCGCAGGCAGAGGTTCTGATGATCGAAGGGATGACGCCGGCCAGCTCTTCGGAATTCGCTGAAATTCAGTCCATTTCAATCGGGCGTTTTGGTGGCCCGGACGGTCGTGCGCTAGCGTTTGAACTGGAAGACAGTCTTTCGGCGGTCTCAATTTTTGGTCAGCCCTATTTTGATGTTATCGGTGGACCGTCTGCGGTGGACTCAGATGCAAGCCTTTCGGGTAATGTTACCGCAGGCGTCGAGCAATATGATACCGTCGCGAAGCGGCGGCGTTGTGTAAAGCGCGGTGAAAAGGACAAATGTCTCACCTATAAAGATATCAAGGTTGATTGCCTGACCCGCAAGATCGATTTCCGGGCGCAGGTCAGGGCCACGCGATATAGCGATGGCCGTAGCATTTATACGGAGAGCTTTCCGGATAATAGGGAACAGACCGTATGTCTCGGCGATGACGAGGATTTTGCGAGCAGCGAGTCCGTGATCCGGTCTATGATATCCGAGACTGCCAGCGCTATCCGCGATGATCTGGCTCCGAGAGAATATCGTGTAGAAGTTAGAATCCTGGAAAGTCGCAAGGGGATGACCAAAGTCGAAGGAGATTTCTTCAAGGCGGCGATCAAGATGACCAAGAGCGATGCCACAGAGGCTTGCCGGATGTGGGACGAAGCAGCCCAGAACGGGCAGGTTCATATCTCGCTGGCGTTCAATCGGGCTCTTTGCGCGGAACAGCGCGGCGATCTCGATTCGGCATTGGATCTCTATGAAGAGGCGGACAGGCTATCGCCCGGAAAGCTTGAAGTGACCCAATCGCTAGACCGCACGAACGCCCATCGGCGAGCGCTGGATGAATGGGAATTACGGCAGTCGGGGCACCGCGAAAGCTAAAGCGCACCAACAGGGTTAACCGGTTGGTTCATTTCGATGTATTATAGTATATCGCGAAGCTTACATGGGAGCGTTCCCCGAGGATCGGGCAGCGACGAATGCAGCTACCAACCCTGGAACCCGGGGGCAATTGCGGGACGATGGAGCACAAATGACCATAAAACTGTCCGACTATGAATCCGGCGACAAATTTGATGGTGATTATGGTGATGCACTGAAAGCGCTGCAGGATCGGCTCGCCCATATTCATTTCAAGCATATCATCCATGGCAGCCGGTCGATCCTTGTGTTCGAAGGCTGGGATGCGGCAGGCAAGGGCGGTGCTATCCGCCGGATGACCGGGGAATGGGACCCGCGCTATTATGATGTATGGCCGATTGGAGCCCCGACCAAGGAAGAAAAAGATCGGCATTTCCTCTGGCGCTTCTGGCAGAAACTGCCGGGTAGCCGGGAAATTGGCGTGTTTGATCGCAGCTGGTATGGCCGGGTGCTGGTCGAACGGGTCGAGAGTTTCTGCACTGCGACGGAATGGAAGCGCGGCTATGACGAGATCAACGAGTTTGAAGCGCAGCAGATCGACGGCGGCACCAATCTGGTGAAACTCTTTTTTCATACGACGCAAGAAGAGCAGGATAAACGCCTCACCAAACGGCTCGACACGCCGCACAAACGCTGGAAAATCACCGCCGAGGATTTCCGCAACCGGGAAAAGCGCGACGACTATCTCGACGCGATGCATGACATGTTCGAAAATACCAACACACGCTGGGCACCTTGGAAGGTGATCGACGGCAATGACAAGAAATCCGCACGTATCGCGGCGCTGACTCATGTCGCTGATACGCTGGAAGCGGCATTGCCAAAGGATTTGCCGGAGGCCAATCCCGAACTGGTGAAACTGGCAGAAAATGCATTTGGCTATGAGCCGAAGGCTTGATTCTTTACTCTGCCGGGTAGCGGTACGGGCAAGTTTCAAATCCGCCACCATCAAGCATGATGGCCCAATCTCTATATCCCCGCGGAACTAAGCAAAGCCTTCTGGCTTGACTGATGCATTTCATTTCGCTGGGCGAGCGGAAAGCCAGATTGCGCAACCGGCAAATAATGTAGCAACCGAGCCGCTTGCGCCTGAGAATGGTACTGATCCGAGCCCCAAACGGACGGCTGCGATATTCAGGACTATGGCAATCACGCCGGCAACCATGCTGACCAGACCGATGAACCTGCCAATGGTTTTGTCGTTGCGAAATAGCGATAGTCCGAAAATCAATGCAACCAAACCCAGGACGGCCTTGGCAAGATTGTAGAACAGAAACGATCCCGCAAGCAGGGTGCCCATCAGCGGTGAAAATTCGGCACCGGCCTTGGCGGCCGGCAGAAACATCGACAGACCGATGCCCGACTGAATCATGTTAGTCAGCCCGGATACCAGCAATGCAGCCCAACCCCATTGCATGTCCGAAGAGCGGGCCAGACCGACGAGCGAAGCAATTGTAATGCCGGTAAATAATAGAAGTTCCGTGGTCCAGATCGTCGATCGCAGAGGCCAGCCATCAACAATTCCGACGCCGCTAAGGGTCGTCAGATATAGCAATTGTGTCGCTACGGTGAGCAGAAGCATGATCGATATAAATATCGCTATATTGCGCGTCGTCTGTGGCATAAATTCTCCGGAAATCTCGATGGTTCGAAGGCTGTTCGAAGCGGATCGGCCAATTCGTTACAAGCGAGAATAAAAAAAGCGGATTGCGGACTGAAGTGAGACCCGGTTTTGCCGTTAATCGAAGGTGATGAGGAGGGTGATTGGGGGAATTGGTAGATGCTGCGTAAAATCCAGACCAGCCAACTGGAGCTGGGAATGTTCATTCATTCCATGGAAGGGTCGTGGTTTGACCACCCGTTTTGGCGATCGCGGTTTCTGCTGAATGACGAGGCGCAGATAGAGCAAATCGTGTCCAGTGACGTGGCCCGGGTTACTATCGACGAATCGCGGGGCAAGAAATTGTCATCATCGTCAAAGCCGTTGGCGGTTCTCGAACCGGGAGAAGCCAAGGTTTATTCGCCAAAATTGGCGAAGGTGCTGGAACAATCGGCCATCGAACGGCCCCGGTCCTATTTGCGGGATGTTGCAGAGCCTGTCTTCAATCGATTGACTCCGCGCGAGCGTACAGCGGAGCTCCGTAAAGCATCCGGTACGATAAAACGGTCGCGAGCGGCGGTGATGGCTCTGTTTGACGACGCGCGCTGTGGCAAGCCGGTCAAGGCGCGCAAATTGGCCCCTCTGGTCAAGCAGATCTCCCGATCGGTCAATATCGATCCGACAATCATCCTCAATATCGCCCGTATCAAAACCAAGGATGAATATACCTATTTGCATTCCGTCTCGGTATGCGCCCTGATGATCAATCTGGCCCGAAAAATGGGTTTTCCAGAGTGGCAGATGCACGATATCGGGATGGCCGGGCTTTTGCATGATGTCGGCAAGACATCTATTCCGGACAGTATATTGTCGAAGCCAGGTAAGCTCGACAAGAGCGAATGGGACATCATCCGCAATCACCCGAAGCAGGGTTACGATATATTGTCAGAGTCGGAAGGCGTCAGCGACATCGTGCTCGAGGTCTGTTTGAGGCATCACGAGAAAATGGACGGAACCGGGTATCCGGGGGGGATATTAGCCGATAATCTCAGCATCTTTACCCGCATGTCGAGCATCTGCGATGTCTACGACGCCATCACTTCCCAGCGCCCCTATAACGCTCCTCTTTCAGCGTCACAGGCGCTTGCAGAAATGATGTCGTGGTCGGGTCACTTCGACCAGCTCATCTTCTGCGACTTTGTCGATAGCCTGGGCATATTGCCAGTCGGAACGCTGGTCCGCCTGAATCGCGATGAACTGGCGATCGTGATTGGAGAATCTCCCTCCAACTATTCCGCGCCGATTGTGCGAAGCTTTCATTCTCTGGACTCGAATCTCCCCATTGTCCCCAAAGATATCGACCTCGGTCTCGAAAGATCAAGAAAGCTGCTTGCGGTCGAAGATCCCGAAGACAGAGGCTTTCCGGACTGGCCAAGCTTCTCCGCGCTGCTGTTGAGCAAGGAGTCCGTCTCTTGACCTCTTCGGAACTTGGTTTGGCCCTAGTTTATCCTCGGCTGTTTTTTCCGATATAGCGCGATAGCGGCGTCTCGCTGCGGATTGTCGGACCGCGCGGGTTTTTCGTGTCATAGACGACCGCGTTTTCCAGCACCCGTTTGACATAGTTGCGCGTTTCGGAAATCGGGATATCCTCGATCCATTGGATCCAGTCGATGCCACCCATGCGGGGGTCGCCGTTGGCGCGGATCCATTTGTTCACATTGCCGGGGCCAGCGTTATAGGCCGCGACAGCAAGCGGATAGCTGCCACCATAATAGTCCATCATCCGCTGAATATAACCGCTGCCAAGTTTTATATTATATTGCGGATCGTCGGTCAGCGAAGAGAGATTGTAAGACAGGTTCGCCTTGCCCGACTGTTCGCGGGCGGTGCCTGGCATAAGCTGCATCAGGCCGCGGGCGCCTGCATGGCTGATAGCTCCTTCGGCAAACTGGCTTTCCTGGCGGGTGATCGCGTGGATCAGGGTCCAGGTGCTCTCATGGCCGAATGGAACAGGCATGGTCGGGAAGGCGGTTTCATCAATCGCGCCAACCCCGGACCCGAGGGCGCTGATCCCCTTGATCACGCCAAGATCGCGTGCACCGATGCGGGTGGAGAGATCGCTGATCAGCATATAGTCTTTCGCGGTCTTTGCATTGGCAGCAAGCGCGCGATGAAAGCGGATCTGTTCACGCCAGGGACCGGTGCGCACCGAAGCTTTTACGGCGACGACCAGCGGATCTATGTCATAGGCTGCACGGTCCGCATTGGTAATCTCGACATTCGGTTTGCGGTTGAACTCCGGCAGAGGACGTCCCAGCCGTTCCAGCGACAATTGACCGTAGAAATAATCCGGGAATTTGGCTGCTTTTTCGAAATAGGCATTGGCCTGATCGGACTGACCTGCGTCTGCGGCGGCGCGGCCGGCCCAATAATAGCCTTTCGAGGTGATATTGGGTGAATCATAGGATTGCGCATAGAGATCGAACATCGGGATCGCTTTGGCAGGCTGGCGCATGCCGTTCAGCGCGGACGTGCCTGCGATCCACGCGAGATCGGAATATTTGTCGCGCACGCGGCTATTCTGGTCGGCTATCCGGGTCGGCGTGTCATAGGCGTCGTCGATTTTTGAGGCGATATCATAGGCCAGCGTCCATTGCCGGTCATTGGCTGCTGCTTCGGCGTTGATCAGCATCGCTTCGAACCAGGTGTCGGGCATGGCCGGTTTGACCCGCAACGGTAATCGGGTGGCCAGCAACTGACGTGCTGCATAGCTTTGGCCGCTGTTGCGCAGATAGCGGGCGCGATCCGCCAGATAGCCCGCATCGTCCCGGGCAATCGCGCCGACCGCGCTGGCCTGTGCATTGGCGTCGGATGATTCGGTGAGCTGTGCCAGGCGGGCCGCGAACACCGCGCGTCGGGCAGGAGAGGTGAAGGACAGCTGGCCGGCGGCATCGCGGGTCGCTCGCGCCCACAGGAGCGCATCCATCCGGGCATCATGATCATCGATGCTCAGCACCGAGCTGAACCGCGATATCAGGGCGGCTTCATCGTCATCGGTCAACGTTCCGCCACGCCATGCCTGTTTCGCCATGGCCTTGGCCTTGTCGCTCATTCCCGAAGCCTGCAGCGCTACCGCATATTTGGCGGCGCCGGCATTGGTGGTCGGCGGAAATTTTTCAAAATAGGCAAGCACGCGGCTCGGCGAGAAACTGTTGATATTGATTGCCTGCTCGGCGTTCCGCTGCATCCGCGTGTCTTCCGGCCAGCCGGGATAGGTCACCAGAAACCCGGCATAATCCTCGAAGGAATAATTGTCGGACTGGGTGAGCACCCGCCAACGTTGAAGCCCGAGAACGGCGTTGCCGCCGGTCGGATCGGATAGTTCGCTGTCGTTCCCTTGCCAGCCCAGCTGTTCGGCAGCCATGCATGTTACGGGGGATAAAAGCAGCGCCGCGATGACAATTCTTGATACCATGCTGGACATTTTAGGGGTAGGCTCCTTATCAGGCGCTGAACGGCGAACTATATCGCAGTTAATATTGCAATTGACTTGGTTGCGGCTTTGCCCATTTCCAAGATAAATATAAAGGATTATTCCATGTTTTCCGGCTCAATTCCGGCTCTGGCGACGCCCTTTCGCGACGGATCGTTTGCCGAAGACCAGTTTCGCGCACTTGTGGACTGGCAGATCGACCAGGGCAGCAGCGCTCTTGTGCCCTGCGGGACCACCGGTGAAGCGTCAACCTTGTCCAATGCCGAGCATCATCGGGTCATCGAAGTGTGCATCGAGCAGGCAGCGGGCCGGGTGCCGATCATCGCCGGCTGTGGCTCCAATGATACGACCAATGCCCTGTTGCATCTTACCTTCTCGAAAAAATGCGGCGCGGCAGCCGGCCTCGTAGTGGCGCCATATTACAACCGTCCTAATCAGGAAGGCATCACCGCCCATTTCACGACTCTGACCGAGAGCATAGACCTGCCTCTGGTGCTATATAATGTACCGGCGCGCACCGTCACCGATATCCAGCCCGAGACCGTTGCGGCTCTGTCCCACTTGCCCGGCATCGTGGCGATCAAGGATGCCAGTGGCGTACTGGACCGGGTCACCGAACATCGGCTCAATTGTGCCGACGACTTTGTGCTGCTGTCGGGGGTCGACGAACTGTCGCTGGCGTTCAACGCTGCCGGTGGCGTCGGCTGTATTTCGGTAACTGCCAATGTTGCCCCTAAATTATGCGCCGAGTTCCAGGCGGCCTGTGCGGCTGGCGACTATGCCAAGGCACGAGAGCTGAACGATGTGCTCTATCCGCTTCACAAATCCCTCTTTTCCGACGCTTCGCCGGGGCCGATCAAATATGCATTGTCCCGGGTCCTGCCGGATTTCTCGCCCGATCTGCGCTTGCCGATGACACCGCCTTCCGAAGCCAGCCGCAAAGCTGTTGATATTGCCTTGGAAGGGGCCGGTCTGATCTAATGGCAAAACCGCGGCCGGTAGAATTTGATAAGCAGAAGATCGTCGCCGAGAACCGGCGCGCGCGCTATGATTATTTTCTCGAGGAGCATTTCGAGGCCGGGATCATGCTGACCGGAACAGAAGTCAAATCATTGCGCTTCGGTTCGGGCGCGATCGCCGAGAGCTATGCCGAGGTCAAGGATGAGGAAGCCTGGCTGATCAACTCCAATATTCCCGAATGGAGCCATGGCAACCGTCACAACCACACGCCGACCCGTCCCCGCAAGCTTTTGCTCAAGCGCCGCGAGATCAACAAATTATATGCGGCCGTGATGCGCAAGGGGATGACCGTTGTGCCGCTGTCGATCTATTTCAACAGCAAGGGCAAGGCAAAGCTTGAACTGGCGCTCGCCAAGGGCAAGAAGGCACCCGATAAACGTCAGACCGAAAAAGATCGTGACTGGAAACGGCAACAGGGCCGGCTGATGCGCGAGCATGGATAATTCCGATTTCAATCCTCCACCAAAAGATTGGGGTGCGCGAACAATCAAGCGCTTCGGGGTTTGGCTGGACAAAAAAATGCCGACCCGGGCGAGCATGGCCAAGAATAGATATTTGAAGCCAATCGCGCACCGGTTTCTACGATCAGATTTGTGGCATTTTAATCGTCGTTCCGTCCCGCGCGGAGTGGCGCTTGGTATGTTGGCGGGCTTTCTGATTCCCTTGGGCGGCCAGACTTTTGTGGCATTGTTTCTGGCATTGCCGATTCGCGCCAACGTACCGATCGCGGCCGTCACCACATTTATCACCAACCCGTTTACCTATCCGTTCTGGATCGCCGTTGCCTATCAGATCGGAAAGCAAATATTGCGGATTGAACCGGGGGCATCCGGCCAGACGGTTCACGAAGTTGTCGACACGCAATTTCTGGGTCAGGTCGCGCAATGGCTGGGCTGGCTTGGGCGAGAAGCGGCGGTGACCTTTTTTGGATTTGCCGTGTTGGGCGTTGTTTTCGCGGCGGTAGGATATTTGATCAGCAGCTTTGGCTGGCGCTGGTGGATCGGTCGGAAAAGGAAGTCGGCGCTGGCAAAACGGCGTTTGGAGCGGTTGGGCGATGGCGAGTAGAGCCCGAAATGGCACCGGATTGTTGAATCCCAGTACCCGAAAATCGCTGGTTGGTGTTCGGATCAGGGCAGCGTTGCTGGTGGTAGCCGTCCTGGCTTCTGCCGGGCTGCTATATTGGCAAGTGCAGAATATCGCCGTGATCAGCGCCTTTGTCGCTCTGGTGGTCAGCATGACGGCCATCGCCTATTTTTTGCGTCCACGAGCGGAAGAGACGGATCGGCATTATGCGGATCCCGGCGATTGGGCGGTTACGCGGATGGTCGCCGATCAGTCGGAAATCGGTCTGGCGATTACCGACCGCGCTGGCCGACTGGTTTGCGCGAACGAGCTTTTTACCAAATGGTTCAATGGTCCGGCGGTTCCTCCCGAACTGCCATTACAGGCGGGCGGCAACGAGCTGCTCGCGACGGCTGGCCGCACGGCCTGGCGGGATGGCCGTGGCTATGCGGAAGGTCTGAAACGCGGGGTTGCAGAATATAGCGCGAAGGTCGTCCGCGCAGGGCAGGGCGAAGAGTATCTTCTATGGCAGATGATACCGCAAATCCACGCGGACATATTGGACGATATGATCCGTCTTGTCAGTGGCGGCGGTGGCCGGGCATTTTCAGAATCCGGTATATTGGCCAGTGTTATCGGCGGTGAAGGACGGATCCGGGCTTCGAACCAGGCCTTTGCCTTGCGTGCAACCGGCCGGGTTGATGCCAATATCTCGGGTCGGAATTTTATAAATTTCCTGCGCTCCGACGACAAGGGCACGATCTTTTTTGAACGCGAAGGACGGCATGGCACGCCGGTGCGTCTGTTTCATGTTCCGCTAGACCGGGAAAAGGAAAAGGCGCCCGCGTTGATCCTGCTGATTGATGACGATGGCGGAATGGTCGAACGCGGCAAGGCGCTGGAGCAGGTCGAATCGATGTTGTCGCTGCTGCCATTGGGGCTGGCGCTGACCGACCGTGACGGTCGCTTCCTCTTCTTGAACGAAGCCTTCGCCAAAACTGCGGGTATCGCGGAAAAGGAACAGCCGCTCTATCCCGGCGACCTGATGATCCGTGACGATAAATCGGCGGTTGCCGATGCGGTCCGGCGTTACGCCAGCGGCCCGCCATTGGCAGGCGATCTGGCGGTACGTCTCCGTAATGGTGGTGAAGAGCCCGTTGCGCTGGGTATTGCTGGTGTTCGCGGCCTGGGTGAAGCGGCGGTGTTGCTGTCAATCCGGGACAATAGCGAAGAATCGAAATTGAAGAGTCAGGTGGCGCAGGCGACGAAAATGCAGGCTGTCGGTCAGCTCGCCGGAGGCGTGGCCCATGACTTCAACAATATTCTCACCGCGATCATCGGCCATTGCGACCTGATGCTGCTGCGCCATTCACCGGGCGACAGCGACTATGATGATATCCAGCAGGTCAAGAATAACAGCAACCGGGCGGCCGGCCTGACCCGCCAGTTGCTCGCTTTCTCGCGCCAGCAAACCCTGCGGCCGCAAGTGCTTCAGCTGCCTGACGTGGTGGCGGACGTGTCGAATCTGCTCAAGCGTCTGCTCGACGAGACAATCGAGCTCGAAGTCCGCCACGGTCGTAACCTCGGTCTGGTCCGGGCGGATCCGGGCCAGCTTGAGCAGGTGATCATCAATCTTGGTGTAAACGCCCGCGATGCCATGCCAAAGGGCGGCAAGATCTCGATCTCGACCCAGGCGGTTGGGGCATCCGATGTTCGCGCGTTGAAAAGCGATATCCTGCCAGTCGGTGAATATACCGCGCTGATCTTCACCGACTCCGGAAACGGTATTCCACCGCATGTCATCGGCAAGATTTTTGAGCCGTTTTTTACCACCAAGGCGGTCGGCAAGGGGACCGGTCTGGGGCTGTCGACGGTTTACGGGATCATCAAACAATCCGGTGGCTATATATTCGCAGAATCCAAGCCCGGCGAGGGAACCACTTTCTCTATCTACTTTCCCGTTCACGTTCCAACGAAGGAAGATATCGCGCGGGCGACCCTGAACTCGCCGCCGGTCAAGGCGACCGCAAGAAAAGAATTGTGGGGAAGCGGACATATCCTGCTGGTCGAGGATGAGGACATGGTCCGTGCGGTCGCGGAACGGGCTCTGATCCGCCAGGGCTATACGGTTGTGACCGCCAGCGAAGGCGAGGAAGCCCTGGGGCTACTGGCCGCTCAGGTCGACCAGGAGCAGAAGTTCGACATCATTGTGTCGGATGTAGTGATGCCGATAATGGATGGTCCCACCATGGCCAAACATGTCCGCAAAAAACATCCCGATCTGCCTATTTTGTTCATGTCCGGCTATGCCGAGGAGCAATTGCGCAAATCGATTGATCTCGACAAGGTGAATTTCCTTCCGAAACCGTTTTCGGTGGCGCAAATAGCAGAAGCGGTAGGAGAGACTCTGGCCGAACATGCCAAACAGGACTGAAAAACGGTTGTATTTCGACTAATTTTCAACAATCTAGCCTATCAATAAAAAATTTATGTTCCCCTCTTGTTCTATGAGAACAAATGCGGTACATCATCACAATCATTGATTGATGATGGTTAAGCATTTAGCGAAGGGGACAGGCAAATGGCCGGCAATTTAAAAGTCGTAGAATCGGATAATCAGTTGAACTCATCAGACAGACAAAAAGCGTTAGACGCCGCATTGGCGCAAATCGATCGTGCCTTTGGTAAAGGTTCGGCCATGAAGCTGGGCCAGCGCAAGGCACTGGAAATAGAAGCTATCTCCACCGGTAGCCTGGGACTGGATATCGCGCTGGGAATCGGGGGATTACCAAAAGGACGCGTGATTGAAGTCTACGGACCGGAAAGCTCCGGCAAGACGACGCTCGCTTTGCACGTGATCGCCGAAGCACAGAAAAACGGTGGCACCGCTGCCTTTGTCGACGCGGAACATGCGCTCGACCCCGTCTATGCCAAGGCATTGGGCGTCAATACCGACGAGCTGATCATCTCCCAGCCTGACACCGGCGAGCAGGCACTGGAAATTGTCGATACATTGGTGCGTTCCAATGCGATTGATATTTTGGTTGTCGACTCGGTCGCTGCTCTGGTGCCGCGCGCGGAAATCGAAGGCGAAATGGGCGATACCCATGTCGGCCTGCAGGCTCGTTTGATGAGCCAGGCGCTGCGTAAGCTGACCGGTTCGATCAGCCGTTCCAAATGTATGGTGATCTTCATCAACCAGATCCGCATGAAAATCGGTGTGATGTACGGCAATCCGGAAACCACGTCGGGCGGCAATGCGCTGAAATTCTATGCTTCGGTCCGGCTCGACATCCGTCGCACCGGACAGATCAAGGAACGCGACGATATTGTCGGCAACACCACCCGCGTAAAAGTGGTCAAGAACAAGGTCGCGCCGCCGTTCAAGCAGGTCGAATTCGACATCATGTACGGTCAGGGCATTTCCAAGGTTGGCGAGGTTATCGATCTTGGCGTGAAAGCCGGCGTGGTCGAGAAATCGGGTGCCTGGTTCTCTTATGACTCGGTTCGCATCGGGCAGGGGCGTGAAAATTCCAAGCGCTTCCTTCTCGAACATCCGGAAATGATGGAGAAGCTGGAAAACCAGATTCGCGGCAAGCAGGAAGAAGTGGCCGAGGAAATGATGAACGGCCCCGTTCCCAAAGCCAATGACGATGATGAGTAAATAGATGATCGGACCGTCAGGGCGGGTAACCGCCTTGACGGTCTCGCCTGTCGGTCGAAGACCACTCCGGTAATCCGGCTCGCGCCGAAACCGGGAAATCAAAACATGACAAGTTTTGCCGGATCACTCTCCCCCGAGGCGATCCCTGGCATAGGGCCGTCCTTCTGTCCCCCGACTGCAGGACGGCCCATTTTTATTTGCCTTTTCTATCGGCAGCGGACTGCCGAAATGTTGGAAAAGATTGACATTCGGCTGCTTTCAACGCTTCCTTGGCCCTAACTTTGACAAACTTTGAGCTCTCCGGAAGGCCAATATAGCAATGACCATCACCCTGCATCATCTCGAAAACAGCCGCTCGCAACGCATAATCTGGCTGTTGGAGGAGCTCGGACTCGATTATGAGATCAAGCGCTACGAACGCGACCCCAAGACCAGCAAAGCTCCGGCCAGTCTGAAAGCCATCCACCCGCTCGGCAAATCGCCGATGATCGAGGATGACGGAGACGTCATTATCGAGACGGCTGCGATCGTCGAATATCTCGTCGCCAAGGCCGGCGGCAAATTGGGCGCGCCCGGCGAAGCCAAAGGCGCTCGCCTCTACACCCAATATCTCCATTTCGCCGAAGGCTCGATGATGCCGCCGCTTTACGGACTGCTGGTCGTCGGTCGTCTCGGCATTCTCGGCTTTCCGGCACGCAAGCCGGTTGGCCAGATGGTCACCGACCTGCTCGTCTGGCTGGAGACCGAGCTGGAGGACCGCGACTATTTCGCCGGCAATGATCTCACTGCTGCGGATATCATGATGAGCTTCCCGCTCGAAGCCTGCCAGTCCCGCGCCGGGCTCGATCAGCGCTATCCGAACCTGCTGGCCTGGCTGGAGCGTATCCATAGCCGTCCACAATACCGTACCGCGCTCGAAAAGGGCGGGCCTTATGCCTATGCGTGATTTTCGATCCATTCTCGGGATTGTCAACGGCAGATCGCTCGCCTAAGTCGAATGGATGCAAACCACCAATGATATCAGACGGTCTTTCCTAGACTATTTCGCCGCTCAGGGTCACGAGATCGTCCCTTCTTCGCCGCTCATTCCCTATAATGATCCGACGCTGATGTTCATCAATGCGGGCATGGTCCCGTTCAAGAATATCTTCACCGGAGCGGAGAAAAGTCCATATTCTACAGCGACCTCCAGCCAGAAATGCGTTCGCGCTGGCGGCAAGCATAATGATCTCGACAATGTCGGCTATACCGCGCGCCACCATACATTTTTCGAGATGCTCGGGAATTTCTCCTTCGGCGACTATTTCAAGGAGCAGGCAATCCACCATGCGTGGGACCTGATTACAAAGACCTGGGGCATTTCGCCGGACCGGCTGACCGTTACCGTCTATCATACTGACGATGAAGCCTTTGATCTTTGGAAGAAAATTGCAGGCCTTCCGGACGAGCGCATTATACGCATCGCGACCGATGACAATTTCTGGTCGATGGGCGATACCGGACCCTGTGGCCCTTGCAGCGAGATATTCTACGATCATGGCGAGCATATTGCCGGTGGTCCTCCGGGCAGTCCGGACGAAGACGGCGATCGCTTTGTCGAAATCTGGAACCTGGTGTTCATGCAATATGACCAGCGCGGCGAGGGCGATCGGGTCGATCTGCCCAAGCCGTCGATCGATACCGGCATGGGACTCGAGCGCGTCGCTGCCGTCATGCAGGGCGTACACGACAATTATGACATCGACCTGTTCAAGGCGCTGATTGCTGAATCCGGGGCACTGACGGGGACTGCCACGACTGGCGATAATCAGGCCAGCCACCGCGTGATTGCAGACCATTTGCGGGCATCCTCCTTCCTTGTCGCAGACGGCGTTCTGCCATCGAACGAAGGTCGCGGCTATGTGCTCCGCCGGATCATGCGGCGGGCCATGCGCCATGCCCATTTGCTCGGTGCCAAGGATCCGTTGATGCACCGGATGGTCGGTTCGTTAACCGGCGAAATGGGCAACGCATTCCCCGAACTGATCCGCGCCAAACCGCTGATCGAAGAGACATTGCTTCGCGAGGAAAATAATTTTCGCCGGACATTGGCCAATGGCCTGAAGCTGCTCGATGCCGAAATCGCTGATATGGGCGAAGGGGATATCCTGCCAGGAGAAACCGCGTTCAAACTCTATGATACTTTCGGCTTCCCCTATGACCTCACCGAAGACGCTTTGCGCGCCCAGTCGCTTGGCGTGGATCGTGACGGCTTTGACAAGGCAATGGCGGAGCAAAAGGCCGCTGCCCGCGCCGCCTGGAAAGGATCCGGCGATCAGGCTTCCGATGCTGTGTGGTTCGATATTGCAGAGCGGGAAGGCAGTACCGAATTCACTGGCTATACATCCGAAGAAGGCGAGGGCGTCGTTGTCGCACTGGTCAAGGATGGCATAGAGATTGAAGTTGCCAATGAAGGCGACACGGTCACCCTGTTGACCAACCAGACGCCTTTTTACGGCGAAAGCGGCGGGCAGATGGGCGATGCCGGCAAGATCTCCGGCTCTGACGGTTTCGCCGCCAGCGTGACCGATACCAGAAAACCGCTGGGACGGCTCCATGCCCATCAGATCGAAATCAAGTCGGGCTCCGTGTCGGTTGGAGACATGGTCCACCTCGAAGTAGATGGTAGCCGGCGCACCGCGTTGCGTGCCAATCACAGCGCCACCCATTTGCTGCACAAGGCGTTGCGGCACCATCTTGGTGACCATGTGACCCAGAAGGGCAGTCTGGTCGCTGCTGACCGCCTGCGGTTCGATTTTTCCCATCTGTCGGCTTTGACCGAAGCAGAATTGAAGGCCGTCGAGGCTGATGTAAATGCGCAGATTCGCGGAAATAGTCCGGTTACCACTCGCCTGATGAGCCCCGATGAAGCCGTAGAAGCAGGCGCGCTCGCGCTGTTCGGCGAAAAATACGGCGATGAAGTGCGCGTGCTTTCGATGGGCCGGGAAGCCGATCTCGATTATTCGGTAGAATTATGCGGCGGAACCCATGTCCAGGCTCTTGGCGATATTGGCTTGATGGTCATTATTTCGGAATCTGCGGTTGCCAGCGGTGTCAGGCGGATAGAAGCGCTGACCGGCGAAGCAGCGCGCCTGTGGTTTGCCGACCGTGATGCCAAGCTCAAGTCTATTGCGGCGACACTCAAATCCTCTCCTGAAGAAGCAGCGGATCGCGTCGCCATTCTGATGGACGAGCGCAAGAAGCTGGACCGGGAACTGACCGAAGCAAAAACCGCGCTGGCATTGGCCGGCGAAGGCGGAAGCAAGCAAGCGACCGAGACGGAATCCATCGGCGGCGTCGCGTTTAGCGGCAAGGTCATTCAGGGCCTGAATCCCAAGGAATTGCGCGGTCTGGTCGATCAGGCGAAAAAGGAACTGTCGAGCGGTGTCAGCGCGATGGTTGCGGTTAACGACGGTCGTGCAACGGTTGCGGTCGGAGTGACCGACGACCTGACCGAACGCCTGAGCGCGGTCGATCTGGTTCAGGCCGGGGTTGCGGCTGTTGGTGGCAAGGGCGGCGGCGGTCGTCCGGACATGGCGCAAGGCGGCGGTCCCGATGGGGCCAAGGCCGATGATGCGATTGCCGCTATCAGGTCTGTTCTTGCGGGCTAAGACCGTCCGGCACCAAATCGTCGGCTGTCGCCTGTCCCCTGGAACTTGCCAGGGATTTTAATTTGGGCTCTTGTTCGAGATCTCCGTCTTCCTGGATCTGCTTGCGATAGATATCGCGCAGTTCGTGGATCGAGGCGATGACAGGGCCCATCGCAACACCATTTTCGACGAGCACCGCTTCTGACAATTGGAGAGAACCCTCGAGCGCTTCGGGCACGGCATTGGTTGCGCCCGCCTGATAGAGTTCCGCGGCATGCTCGATATCACGCGCCCGGGCAATGATCGGCAGGTCCGGTACCCAGGCACGGACCTTCTTGACGATCTGCACCGACAGAACCGGCTCGTCCATCGTCAGGACCAGAGCCTTGGCATGGCCGAGCCGCAAGCGGTCGAGCATTTCGTTGCGCGACACATTGCCGAACATGATCGGATAGCCTTCGCGGCGGGCTTTGGCGACGGTGTCAATGTTGGTCTCCACCGCGAGATATTTTTGATTATGGGTTGTCAGGAGATCGGCGATCAGCTTGCCGACCCGGCCAAAACCGATGATGATCGTCTGCTGTGCCTCAACCGGCAATTCGTCGGAAACCGCGCCACCACCGCTGCGCATTTCCATGCGTCGGGCAATGTCGTGGCCGAACCGGGCCAGTAGCGGCGTGATAGTCAGACCGATGGCTGTAACAATCTGCCAGAATGCCGCGGTCTGAGGCTGGATCAGCTGAGCCTGTGTCGCGGCGGCCAGAACGATCAACGTGGTTTCGGATGGGCTGGACATCAATACACCAGCTTCGGTGGCGGTACCGGCACGGGCACCGGCAAAGCGGAGCAGGCTGCCGGTTACTACTGCCTTGACGAGGACCACGCCGACAACGGCAGTGATCAGGCTGGCCCAGTTTTCAAGGACAACCCGAATATCGACCTGCATCCCGACGGTGATCAGAAACACGCCGAGGGCGAGACCCTTAAACGGCTGTGTGATAACCTCGACTTCACCATGATATTCGGTTTCTGCGATCAGCAGACCGGCGAGAAGCGCACCGACGATCGGAGACAATCCGGTGGCGGCTGTCGCGAGGCTGGCGAGGATGATGACCAGCAAACTTACCGCGAGAAACAGTTCGGGGCTTTTGGTTCGCGCTGCCTGCGCGAAGATTCGTGGGAGTATCAGCCGCCCAAGGACAAGCATGCCGACGATGACGGCGCCGCCCAGCAGAAGCGTTCGACCCAGGTCATCCCACCCGCCATCGGCGGTTATCGCCGGAGAGATGGCACCGAGCAGGAAAATGATCGGAACGATGGCAACATCTTCGAACAACAGCATGGCCAGAGCCGCACGACCGACCGGGCTTTTTGTGCCGGACATTGGTAGCACCAAAGCGGTCGAAGAAAGCGCCAACGCCAGTCCCAGGCCCAAGGCACCGGCAGAATTCTGACCCAGAAGATATAGAACAGACCCGATGATCAAGCCCGAAGCCAGCAGCTCGGCTGCACCGACACCGAAGACGAGGCGGCGTAGCGACCAGAGACGCTTGAACGATAATTCCAGCCCGATGGAGAAGAGCAGCAATATGATCCCCATCTCAGCGAACGGCTCGATCGCCTCGCGATCGCTGATGGTGACAAATTGCAGCCATGAATATTGGCCCTGCAACGACCCGAGGCCCGAGGGCCCCAGTAATATGCCGACCAGAATGAATCCGATGATCGGCGTGATCCTGAAACGGGCAAAAGCGGGAATGATGATTCCTGCAGCACCGAGAATCACGATGGCATCTATGAAGGCTGGATTTTCGAGCGGACTGTGCATGGTGCGTCTCTATACGCGAACGATGCTATTTGTCAGCAGGTTACGTGCAGCAGCACGCAATTGATCGATAATCGGGGAAAACCTGTGAATGTCGTCGAGTTGGCTCACGGTTGTTCGTTGCTGCGGCCTATCCCTAAAGGGATCATCGGATTGGAGCTTGGGCGACAGCATATCCTGTCGCCCGAAGCCTCCATCATTCCGGAATGACTATTTCCAGTTTTCCATTTCTTTTTCGAGATTGGAGCGAACCGCTTCGAAAAACTGTTCGGTCGTCATCCACGACTGGTCTGGTCCGATAAGGATCGCGAGATCCTTGGTCATGTCGCCATTTTCAACGGTCTGGATACAGACACGCTCCAAAGTCTCGGCAAAGCGCGTGACGTCCGGCGTATTGTCGAACTGGCCACGATAGATCAGGCCGCGTGTCCAGGCAAAGATCGAGGCGATAGGATTGGTCGATGTCGCCTTGCCTTCCTGATGCTGGCGATAGTGGCGGGTGACCGTGCCGTGCGCGGCTTCTGCTTCAACGCAATCGCCGGTTGGTGTCATCAATACCGATGTCATCAAGCCGAGCGAACCGAAGCCCTGCGCGACCGTGTCCGACTGGACATCACCGTCATAGTTTTTGCAGGCCCAGACGAACTTGCCGCTCCACTTCATCGCCGAAGCAACCATGTCATCGATCAGACGATGTTCGTAAGTGATGTTGGCCTTTTCAAACTTGTCCTTGAACTCGGCTTCGAAAATTTCTTCGAACAGATCCTTGAAGCGCCCGTCATAGGCTTTCATGATCGTATTCTTGGTCGACAGATAGACTGGCCATTGGCGGTTGAGGCCATAGTTCATTGATGCGCGGGCAAAATCACGAATCGAATCGTCGAGATTATACATCGCCATGGCAACGCCGGGGGAGGGGAACTGGAAGACTTCCTCGTCGATTTTATCGCCATTGTCGCCTTCCCAGATCAGCCGCAGCTTGCCGGGGCCGGGAACCTTGAAGTCGGTCGCGCGATATTGATCGCCAAAAGCATGGCGGCCGACAACGATAGGATCGGTCCAGCCTGGTACCAGACGGGGAACATTGTCGATGACGATGGGCTCGCGGAATACAACGCCGCCCAATATGTTCCGGATGGTGCCGTTCGGGGATTTCCACATCCGCTTCAAACCAAATTCTTCTACCCGGGCTTCGTCAGGTGTGATCGTCGCGCATTTTACGCCAACACCATGCTTCTTGATCGCATTGGCTGCATCGACGGTAATTTTGTCGTTCGTGTCATCGCGCACTTCGATCGCGAGATCATAATAATGCAAATCAATGTCGAGATAAGGTTCAATCAACCGTTCACGAATCCATTGCCAGATGATGCGTGTCATTTCATCGCCGTCAAGTTCGACGACTGGATTTTTGACCTTGATTTTCGACATATCGTGTAGACTTTCCTGAAACGGGAGCAAAAGGGAGGGCTAAGGTTGCGAGCCTCTTAGCAAAGATTGTCATTTGTTCAACCTTGAGTTGCTGACGACCGTGCAAAATCCGCTCAGCGAATGCCCGATAAATCAACGGGAGAGTTGTCAGAACAATGGGCCGCCTCTAAGTAGCAACCATGGCAATCGAGAAATATTCAAACAAAGGACTGGGAGAAGCCAAATGGGCTTTTCCGCCGATCCATCCCGAAGGTCGCAAATTTGCGGTCATCGCCGGTGTCATCACCGCGTTTTTTGCAGTCATGGCCTGGGAAACCCTGGCATGGCCGATGGCGGGGATTACCGTTTGGGTATTGGCGTTTTTCCGTGATCCCAGGCGGGTTACGCCACTCGACGAGAAATATATTGTTGCACCTGCCGATGGCTTGGTGAACCTGATCATGCCGGTGAAGCCACCCGTTGAGCTGCAGGGCGAGGGAGGACTTGGCGATGATGAGCTGATCCGGGTTTCGATTTTTATGAGCGTGTTCGATGTGCACGTGAACCGGACGCCGATCGAGGGAACGGTAAAGCGACAGGCCTATATTTCCGGAAAATTTCTGAATGCGGACCTTGATAAGGCGAGCGAAGAAAATGAACGGCAACATTTTCTGGTCGAACGCAATGACGGGCTGAAGGTCGGTTTTACCCAGATCGCGGGTCTGGTGGCACGGCGGATCATGGCCTTTGTCAAGGAAGGTGATTTTGTCGCCGTCGGACAGCGAATCGGGTTGATTCGTTTTGGCAGTCGTGTCGATGTCTATCTGCCCAAGGGGACTGAACCCAATGTCGTGTTGGGGCAACGGACCATCGCCGGTGAAACCGTGATCGCGGTAATCGGGCAGATGAAAGAAATTGAAGGTGTCGGCCAATGACAATCGGACCATTCTCCCTCAGATCGAAGCAATATTGATGGCTGACAAAGGCTCCATGAGAAGACCCGAGAGAGGCATCCCTTTGCGCGCTTTTGTCCCGAATGCGGTCACGGCGCTGGCGCTGTGCGTCGGTCTGAGTAGCGTTCGCTTTGCCTATCTGGACAATTGGGTGCTGGCAGCAGGATCAATCGTTCTGGCAGGGATATTGGATGGACTGGATGGCCGGATCGCGCGTCTGTTAAATGCACAGAGCCGCTTTGGTGCCGAACTGGACTCGCTGTCGGATGTTATCGCTTTCGGTGTTTCTCCGGCGCTGGTGATGTTCCTCTGGTCGACCCAATATATGCCGCAATTTGGCTGGGTGCTGGCGCTCACCATGGCGGTCGGTTGCGCGCTCAGGCTGGCGCGCTTCAACGCGTTGATTGATGACGAAGACCAACCCCACAAATCGGCCGGATTTCTGACCGGTATTCCGGCCCCGGTCGGTGCCGGGCTGGCAATGTTGCCACTTTATCTGTGGATGATCACCGGCCAGGAAATTTTCCGCCATTATGCGCTGGTGTCGCCGTGGATTGTCCTGATCGCGTTTCTGATGATTTCCAATACCGCAACATTCAGCTGGTCATCGCTGCGCCTGCGCAAGAATATCAGGCTGGAAGGGATTGCCGTGGTTGCACTGGTTGGTGTTGCCTTGATCAACTCCCCGTGGATCATGCTCAGCGCAATCAGCATCGGCTATCTGATATTGATTCCTTTCAGCGTCAGAAGCTACGGCAGGGTCAAGCGGCAACGCGCAGCGGAACGGGCTGCGGCGAGCGATACTGGTTCATAAGCTGTGGCGTTTTGACTGACCGGTGACGATAGGTCGCTCGTTGTAGCGCTATTGACGGGTGTTCGGCGGCAAATTCGCTCCGGATTACACTCGCGATTTTTCCGCGATATTGAAAAAACATCATCGCAATGACAATTACGGCAGCAAAAAAGGCGAGTGCAAAAAAACTGGCGATAGCGATACTAAGCATGACATAACCTCATCTGTTCTTTCAATGAGCACTTAATGTTCCATTTATGTTCTTTTTGTCAAGCGCTTTATGATTCATGATGAGAATACGAATCAGGAGCCGAACGGTTGCATGATCGCTCGACTGCATCTTCCGGCATCGGCAAGTCCGTCATAATCGGCTGCGAACGGCTGTGGCGTCACTCTCCCCCGAAACGTAGCCTGATGCCGCCGTTAAGAGTGAATCCGTCGAGGGGTGCCCAGGCATCGACTGTCCATTGACCGCTTGCAGCCCGTTGCGGAAGCAATAACGGATCGTAACGGGTCTGGCGGATATTAAGCAGATTTTCGGCATTGACGAACAGGCTGATGCCACCAAGTACGATTTCGCCCAGAATGCCGAGATGGACGTAAGCCCGGCTGCTTTGCCGATAGGGATTGTCTTCAAGCTTCTGCTTGCCGGTATAATAAGCTTCCAGGCCGATGCGGCCCTTGTCATGTTCTTCCCACATCCCGACAAGTCCCGCAGTGTGGCGCGGTGTCAATGGCGTGGTGCGGTGACCGGGGCCTGTGGGGTCGGGCTCGCTGCTGTCGACGAAGACATAGCTTCCGGTCAAAGTATATCCGTTCCGCTTGAACCGGAGGAGCAGTTCGGATCCACGCACACGCGAGGTGCCGTCGATGTTGGCGAGGCGTACGCGGTCTGGCGCGATCTCCACAAGCCGGGTCGCATTTTCGATATTGGCTCCGAACAGGGTGACATTGGCTTCGAAGGGCCCACGGGCGTAACCGATATCCAGCGAAGCGGTGCGGGCTTTTTCAGCGGCAAGGTCGCCAAGCGGTTCCAGCCGTGACAGTCCCGCTGCCTCGATTTCGTCGACGAAGGGTGTGGGCGCAAAGAAGCCGCCACCAAGTGATCCGCGGATCGTCCAGAAGCCGGGCCGGTAAAGCGCCGAAAGCCGGGGGCTGAACTGTGTGCCAAACTCGTCGTGAAAATCGACACGGGCGCTGGCCGCCAGAGTCAGGTCCCGGGTTGCCTCATGCTCCAGCTGGCCGAAAATGCCCGGCACGTCGTAGTTATAGTCGAATGCGGAGAATGTCTTCGAACGAAAGCGGTCTGACTGAAAGGCTACGCCGCCGACCCAAGCGGTTGAACCGATACCGCCCGATATCGATGCTTCCGCAAACAGGTTTTCGTGACGGTCATCCTCAATGGTTGTTCCGAAACGGTGCAGATGGTCCTGCCGCATCGCAGAAGCGCGGAGATGCAAGGTCGCCGTGGACCCTAACGGCGTTTCTGCCACCAGACCGGCGTCGAGGCGATCGGTGTCCTGTGTCTGCTGGAACGGTGAGCCGTCGGGTACCAGGCGACCGGGCAGGGTGCCGCCAATCCGCTCCTCGGTCATCATGCCCAGGGTGAGGTAGACGGAGCTGCCGTCTTCACCGTCCCACTGAAAGCGGGGACGGGCGGTCAACCGGTCGTAGGCAGGGATATCATACCAGCCATCGCCATCAATGTCCTGTCCACTTTGACGGTGCGCACCGGCGGTTAGCGACACTCCGAGGTCTGAGGCGAGCGGCGTGGATAGATAGCCGGTGATGTCCTGGCCGTTGCGGGTAGTGGCATTCATCAGCATCTCTGCCGCGAACCGATCGTCCGGACGTCGAGAGATCAGGTTGATCACCCCACCGAGCGCCGATGACCCGTAAAGCGCGGAAGCGGCGCCCTTGATCACTTCTACCTGGGAAAGATCGGTAGGAGGAATCTGCAGCAGTCCGAGCGACGCGGATTGTCCGCCATAAAGCGGCAGGCCGTCGGCCAGCAACTGGGTATAGCGTCCCTCGAGGCCCTGAATGCGCACATTGGCAGCGCCAAGGGCAGGAGAGGTGACCTGCACACGCACCCCGCCGGTTTCGCTGACCAGCATTGCGATATTACCCGGACGCATGATCGCTTTTTCTTCAATCTCTTCACCCGCGATCACTTCGACGCGGATAGGCTCGTCCTGTACGCGGCGAAGGTTGCGCGTACCCTGGACAATAATGGCTTCTTCGGCTTCGTCATCGTGATGGTCGTCGGAATGTGCCGCTTCAGCAGGGTTTTCTTCTGCTACAGTCTGCGCAAGGACGGGGGCGTTGAAAAACAATGTGCTCGCCGAAGCAAGAAGGAACGGGCGGTAGCAGGATGTCATGAGAAGTCTTTCGTGAGAATATGGTGATTGGAACAGAGCAGATCGGGCGATCGGACCGCCTTGAAGGGGGCGGGCATGGACAGACGCACTCGCAGCAAATCCACGCTCGACATGAGATTGTTAATATTGCTCGCGCCGGCGGGAATTGTTACAGCAAATTTTCGCCATGCAGTCGGCCTCCTGTGGTCTCGATTCGCCGGGCCTTATGAACCCTGTAGCAACTAGAGGGTCAACCGATGCCTGCCGGAGAACTGGCAAATGCAGCAGAAGAGCGCAGGCAAGCCAGGCTGGGCCCAGTTTATGGTTGCATTCTGCTCCGCTTCGCCTTAACGGCACGCTCATTCCACATGGAAAGCACT
>TARA_R110001606_G_scaffold88649_2_pt1 | contig 25849 bp, 30 predicted proteins | sample TARA_R110001606 | Tara Oceans TARA_R110001606 (sample SAMEA4398315) | marine metagenome | biome: Polar Biome; feature: [SRF] surface water layer (ENVO:00010504); material: water (ENVO:00002006), including particulate matter (ENVO:01000060) such as... | depth 5 m
CGAGTAATAAGGGCATCACGTTAAATGGTACAAGGTAAAACTATCGTTGTGAAAGTCGGCTCCAGCCTGCTGGCCAACGAAGAACGGCTCACGCCGCGCTGGGCTTTCATGCATAATTTGCTCGAAGACATCGCCCGGTTGCGGGAAGGTGGCGCGAAAGTAATATTATGCTCGTCCGGGTCGGTCGCGCTGGGTATGAATATGATCGGCGAGCGGCCGGAGACGGCTGGTTTGCGCGACAAGCAAGCCGCAGCCGCTTGTGGCATGCCGCTTTTGCTCAATGCCTATAAGCAGGTTGCCCACGAATATAGTTTTGAAATAGCGCAGGTGCTGGTGACGTTGCGCGACCTTGAGGATCGCAAACGATTCCTCAATACCAAGAACACCGTCGATCGGCTGCTCGATGCCAATATCATGCCAATCATCAACGAAAATGACACGATCACCACGGAAGAAATCCGCGTGGGCGATAATGACCGTCTGTCTGCAAAAATTGCGCAAATGCTGCAAGCCGATGAGCTGATCATCCTGACGCAGGTTGATGGCCTATATGACAAAGACCCGTCCGAGCCAGGCGCCAAGCTGGTTGAGGAAGTTACCGATGTGTCGCCTTATCTCGCAGTGACCGAAGGCGTGAGCACTCTGGGAAGCGGCGGGATGCTGACCAAGATACAAGCGGCTCATATGGCGCAAAATGCCGGCTGCGATACGCGGATCGCGCACGGCGAATATGAGCATCCGGTTACGTCAGTGTTGAACGATGAACGGCCGCATACCAGAATCCTTGCCAATGAGCGGCCCGAATCTGCCTGGGCCAACTGGTTGTCAGATCGTCTACAGATGGCGGGCAGCATTGTCGTTACCGAGGAGACTGCCGAAGCTTTCAAATCCGGCCGGCGGAATATCGGACGGGAAGACGTGCTCTCGATTCAGGGCCCGTATGTCAAAGGCGACGTCATCCACATATATGGCGAATCCGGCGACGAACTGGCCAGAGGTCTGACAAATTTTTCGTCCGATGAAACCATGGCTCTGGCTCGCAATCCGACATTGTCGGCAATGCAGCTGCTTGGCTATAAAACGCTCGGCACGCTGATCACGGACAAGAATATGGTGGTACTGGATGACCGGCATCTTACCTGGGACTTGCCGGCGGACGAGGTCATGACCGAGGTCATTCCGCAAAGCTAGATTTCGCCGACCTCCAGAATGGGGGCGGATTCGAGCTGGCTCGCATCCATCATCACGGCGATTCGCTGAACTGAAGAGATCAGCAAATTCTGTTCCCAGGGCTCCAGTTTCGACAGGGACACCAGAAAATCTTCCTGCAGCATCTCCGGTGCATTTTCGATGCACTGCCGCCCTTTGTCGGTCAAAACTATCTCTACCGAACGGCGATCATCAGCGCTTTTCTCACGCAGCACCATTCCGGATTTTTCCAACCGGTCGACAATTGACGTGACCGTGGCGTGAGACAGGTGCACCGATTTGGCGATAACCGAAGGTTTCGCCCGGCCGTCCTTTTCCAGCGCCTTTAAAAGCAGAAGTTGCGGCGTTGTCTGGCCGGTCTCCCGTTCCAGTTTTTTGGACTGTAAATCGATCGCCCGGTTAATCTGCCGTAAGGCGACCAAAAGTGCGTTTGAATTTGACATGACAAGCCTGATACAGATTTTTGGCGTCAATGGCCCAGATTATTGCATATTTCTCGTCGCGCCCGAGAATGACCGGATCATTCCCAGACGGAACGGAACCGCGCCTTGTCACCGACCAGGTCGGCTATAGTGAATCCGTCGAGATGCCGCAGGAAGGCTTCGATGCCGTCGGCGAGCACATGACGCAGGCCGCAGACGGGCGTGACGACGCATCCGCCACTGGTTGCATCGAAACATTCCACGAAGGCGCCATATTCTTCAAAAGTGCGGACGACATTTCCGACATTGATGGTGTCGGCCGGCTGGTTGAGCAACAGGCCACCGCTGCGCCCGCGAACGCTGTCGACAAAGCCTTCCGCGGCCAGCCGCTGTGCTACCTTCATCAAATGGTTTTTCGAAATAGCATATTGTCCGGCGATTTTGGTGATCGAATGCTGACCCTCATGGGCGGCCAGATACATCAACGTGCGGAGGGCATAATCGGTTTGCAGGGATAATCTCATAAAAGATGCATATCATATATTGTATTTAAAATCCAAGCGAGTTAAACAGTGTATATTAAATACATCTTAAGCGAGTCGAGACCATGACCGAACCAAGCTATGCCGAACGCGCCAGAGCGAAGAAGATGGCCCAAGCCCATGCGCTGGGCATTGATGACGCTCTGATTTCCAATCTGGTCGAGACTTTTTATGGCGCCATTCGCAGTGACGCTCTGCTCGGGCCGATATTTCAATCGCATGTTGCAGACTGGACGCCGCATCTCGCCCGGATGAAAGATTTCTGGGCGTCGGTAACGCTGGAGTCCGGCCGGTTTCGCGGCAATCCGATGGCCAAACATATTGCCGTCGGTGGCCTCGACAATCTGCATTTTGAACGCTGGCTCGTGCTTTGGAACCAGACGCTGGACGATGTCGCACCCAATGACGCTGCAGCTCAGGTTTTTCGCGAGGCTGCGGACCGTATCGCTTCCAGTCTACTCACCGGCATCAAGGTCCAGCGTGGCGGTCTCGATGCGATTTCCAAGCCAAAGGAGAAACAGTCATGTTGATGGATTTTCAGATGGAAGGCGGGCAGGCGATTACCGCTGAAATCACCGCCGAAATGCAGGACCTGTCCGAGCGTTATCGCGCACCGTCTCACGAGAGCCGCAATTTTGAGTTGCCCGCTTCGGTCTGGGTGACGATGTTCGGTTCTTATGCTCTGTTTTTCACGGCCTTGTTTGTCGCCACCGGTCACGGCACCGCTGCAATATTCGCGCTGGTGATCAGCATCGCCTATACCGTCATGTATTTCGGCACCGCTGCGGTTCTGAACAACGTCAGCGCAGCCGAACGGAAATCACTGCCTCCGGCTCACGCCACGGGCGGAATCGAAACGCAGACTGGCTGGATGGACTATACCGCGGCTTATGCCCAGATCCTGACGGTGCCGATATTGCTGGCGGTCTTTGCCTGCTGCTTTGCCGTCATCCGGGCTCTGGTCTGATGGCCGGCGCATCCACAGCAGCCGCTCCTTATGGTACTTCGCCGATATTCGACGAGAACAGCCTGCCGGGCAAATTGCGCAACGAGCATAGTACCAAGGACGGCACCTGGGGCCTGCTGCGCATATTGGAAGGCGAGGTCGAGCTGGTCTTCATCGATCCACCGTCACAGCGACTGGTAACCGTGGATAATCCCGCCCCGATCCCGCCGCAGGCACTGCATTATGTCAAACTAACCGGCCCGATGAAGATGCAGGTGGAATTTTACCGGGAACACCCGTTAGCGGAAGCAGGCAACGCCAAGCAATGATCAGCCGCCGTTTTGCGCGTCGGCGCGCTTGATCTGTTTGTGATCGTCTTCGATCAGGCCGCGCTTCCAGTAGCTGGAAATATAGAGACGATCCGGTCCGAAACCCTGTTCGACGCGCAGATAATCCCGCAGCAGCTTCATCGCCTCGAATTCACAGGCGACCCAGGCATAGGCTAATTCGCCGACCGCGGGCAGTTTACGTGCCGCGTCGGCGAGAAGAGCAGGGTTGGCGCCAAGGTTCGCGTCCACCAGCCAATGGATGGTCACGCCTTCCGGCTTGCCCAGTTCCTGCTTGTCCGCCTCATCACGGACAAGAATGATCGCATCTCCGGTCGCATCATCGGGCAGGGCTTCGAGATTAACCGAAATCGCCGGTAGCGCGGTCATGTCACCGACCAGCAGAAACGGGCCGCTTCCGGAAGGCAACGGCTTGGCATCGCCGGGACCGCCAAGCTTGATCATATCACCAACCTGCGCGTTGATCGCCCAGTTTGTCGCGGGACCGGAGTCTTGGTCCGACCCGTGCAGAGCGAAATCGACATCTATCCCGCCGTCCGACTGATTGCGGATCGTATAGGTCCGCACCAAAGGCCGGCCGCCATCCGGTCCGGTCAGCATCAGTTTGACATAGCCGCCGCTCTGGCCAGCGGGAAAGCCGTCTAGCCCGTCACCGCCCAGCGTGACCCGGTGCATATTGGGGGTGACGCGAGCGCTTTCCATCACTCTCAAATTCCGTGGTTCTGGTCGTGCCATGTTTTCATCCGTTTGTTTCGTCTTGTCGTCGTCCATCTTGATCCATAGCTAGAGGGATCATGGTCTCGTGATAATGATGGTTCGCTGCAGCCTATGCCTTGCATCCGCCAGCGGCCATCAAGCCTCGGAAGGTTTTGCAAACAGGCTGCTCCAATATTGCTTCGCCCTTCGCTTCCCGACATATTCCAATATCGTCAGTGCGGGGATCAGCAATTGCAGGATGATCGCGCCGAACAGCACGCCAAAGCCCAGGCTGGCCGACATCGGGATCAGGAACTGCGCTTGCAGGCTGGTTTCAAAAGTGATCGGCGCGACACCCAGAAAAGTTGTCAGCGACGTCAGCATGATCGGTCGGAACCGCGATTTCGCGCCAGTGAGGATAGCGTCTTCGATCGACATGCCTTCGCGCAGATTCTCGTTGATAAAATCGATCAGGATCAGTGATCCGTTCACGATCACGCCTGACAATGCGATCATCCCGAACATGCTCAGCACGCCAAGCGGCAGGCCGAGGATCAGATGGCCGATCAAGGCGCCAATGATGCCAAAGGGAATCACCGCCATGATGATCAGCGGTTGCAGATAGGAGCGGAACGGTATCGCGAGCAGCGCATAAATCATCAGCAGGGCAGCCATAAAAGCGATCCCGAGATCGCCAAAGCTATCGGCCTGCTCCTGCTGCTCGCCGCCGAAGCTGTAGAGCAATTGCGGATAGTCGGCCTGCAGTTCGGGCATGATCTCGTCGGTCAGCGCCTTGGCAATTTCCTGACCAGTCACGATATTTGTGTCGATATCGGCCGTAACCGTAGTGATCCGTCTGCCATCGGTCCGGCGGATGACCGCAGGTGCCTGGCCAAAAGATACGTCGGCCAATGTGGCAAGCGGGACTTCGCCGCCCGGCACCCGCACGCGGAACCGTTCGACATCGATGATCGAGTTGCGTTCCTCTTCCGGCAGGCGAATATAGACGCGCATATCTTCCTGGCCCCGCTGTACGCGCAGCGCCTCGCTACCGAAGAAAGCGGCACGGACCTGGAGCGCGACATCCTGCAGGGTCACCCCAAGCGACCGGGCCTCGGGCTTCAGCCGCAGCTGGATCTCCTTCAGGCCCTGATCCTGATCGCTTTCGATATCGAACACACCGGAAAAGCGGTTCAGCCTCTGCATCAGTTTCGTTGAAGCGGCCTCCACCACGGCTGGATCGGGATCGGAAATTTGAACATCAACCGGTGCTCCGATGGAAATGAGATCGGAGGCAAAGACCAGCGAGCGTGCTTCGACGATCGGGCCGACGGTTTCCCGCCAGGCATTTTCGAAGTCTCTCGATGCAAGTTCGCGCTGATCGCCGGGAATGAAGCTGAACTGCACGCTGGCAATATTGGAGGCAAACCCGCCACTTTGTGCATTTGGTCCGGTTGAGCGCGGAGCCTGTCCGACGAGAGTGAATATACCGCGCAACGCTGACGGTTCGTCATCCTCTTTTTCGGCTTCAAATTTTGCGTAGGTTTCACGACCTTTTTCCTCGATCAGCCGCGCCATTTTCTCGGTCTCCGCGATCGTCGTGCCAGCGGGCATTTCAAGGCTCGCGGTGACGATATCGGCTTCAATTGCGGGGAAGAACGAGCTTTTGATAATGCCGGCCGGGATCAGCGATCCGATCAGGATCAACAAAGCAAGGCTGCCGGCCAATATGACGAAAGGCATGCGAACGGAGTAGCGCACGGCCCGATCGAGAGGGCCGTTGACGAACCTCTGATATTGCACATCCACCTTGGCCTGAACCCGTTCGAAAAAGCGGGTCACGGGATTGCGTGTCTCTGTACCGGGGGCTGGCAGGTGGCTGAGATGATTAGGCAGAATCAACAGGCTTTCGACCAGCGACAGGAAGAGAACGGCGACGACGACCAGAGGAATATCGGCCAATATCTTGCCCATGACACCGCCGATCGCGAACAGCGGCGAAAAGGCAGCGACGGTTGTCAGAACGGCAAAGATGACCGGCATGGTGACACGGCGTGCGCCGCTGATCGCTGCGCCGATTCCCGTGCGCCCGGCTTCGCGGCGGGCATAGACGCTCTCGCCGACGACAATGGCATCATCGACCACCAGTCCCAAAGCCAGAATGAAGCCGAACAGTGAGAACATGTTGATGCTGGACCCAGCGAGATCGAGCAGGAATATCGCGCCGACAAAGGTCACGCCAATGCCCACCGCCGTCCAGGCTGCGAGCCGGATGTCCAGGAACAGGGTGAGCGCAATCAGCACCAGAAACAGGCCGATAGCTGCGTTTTTCAGCAACAGACTCAGCCGGTCGTTCAGCAGTTCGCTATCATCGCTCCAGATAGCGTAGGAAACGCCTTCCGGCAGTGAGTGCGCGAAGGGCCCCTCGAGATATTCATTGGTGGCGCGGGATATATCAAGCACGCGTTCGTCGCTGGTCCGGAATACCTCGACAAATGCGACGGGCTTGCCGTTGTACAGCGACACGAGATCCGAATCCTCAAACTCGTCGCGGATATTTGCAATCTGCCCGAGCCGGATCATCGCGCCATTCTCATTGCTCACCAGCACGATATCTTCAAAATTCTGCTGGTTGTAATTTTGCCCGATGGTCCGCACGCGCACTTCTTCGCTGTCGGTATCGATCGAGCCGGCGGGACTATCCAGACTGCTCGCGGCGATTGTGCGCGAAATGTCGTTCAGCGACAGGCCAAAGGCTTGCAACGTGTCCTGCGGAACCTCAATCGAAACCTCGTAATTGCGGATCGAGCTGGTATCGACAAACGAGATTTCGGGAAGCGCCGCGAGCGCATCCTCGAGCCGGTAGGCTGTCTCCTTCAGGGCATTTTCCGATACATCGCCAAAAATCGCAATCCGGACTACGCTTTGCCGTGTGGTAAGCTCCCGGACATTGGGCTCTTCTGCTTCATCGGGGAAAGACTGAATCTGGTCTATTTCAGCTTTGACGTCATCCAGTGCCCGATCAATATCGGTCCCCAGTTCCAGTTCGATCGACACCGTTCCGATATTCTCGGCAGCATTGGACTTGATCTCTTTGACATTCTCGACGGCTTCGACCGCTTCCTCGATTTTCTGGACAATCGATTCCTCGACCTCGTCGGGCGTGGCCCCGGGATAGGCGACGCTGACCTGAATTGTGTCGAGGCTATTTTCCGCAAAAACTTCCTGAACAATCGTCCGGTAGGATGCGATGCCGGCGACGAGCAGGAAAATCATCAGCAGATTGGCCGCGACACCGTTGCGCGCCATGAACGCGACAACGCCGCGCTGTTCCATGATTTCCTTGCTCGGCTGTTCCCGCAGCGACGGATCTGGATCGGTTGATTGCGTCATTGAACCGCTTTGGCTTTCGATTCCGATTTTGCACCGAGTTCGGCGGGCTTCGCGGCGCTGGCTGCTGTCCGTGCTTGCGCAATTCTGACTTGCAGGCCCTCGGTTGCGACTTTCAGATTACCGGTTATGGCGACCGGATTGCTACCCAGTCCCCTGGTGCTGATCAGCGCCATTTTGTCGGTCCGCTGATATATGTCGACGGTTAGTATGTGCAATTTGCCGTCCTTCACCAGCCATACCTGGTTACCCGCTCTCAGAGCTGCCAGCGGCAGCACGGCATATTCGTCCAGTGACCTGCCGGTAATCTCGGTGTCGACAAAGCTGCCGACGAACAGGGGAGGAGCGGAGGCTGCGGTTGCAGATTTTCCGCCATTTTCAGGCACGGCGGCTGGCGCGCCACCACTTATCGGATTGGGGATTCGCAAAAACACGTCAATCGTGCGTGTCTGGGGATTGAGCAAACCGTTGACCCGGTCGACATAGGCAGCCCAGCGATAGCGAATGCCGCCATAATCGGAATATACCGACGCTTCGATCCTGCCGCCGGTTCCAGCGCGAAACAATTGCGGGATTAACGCCGCGTCTTTCTCGGACAGGGGAATAACCGCTTCATAATCCGCGGTTCCGACCATCGACCCGAGTGTCTGGCCGGGCTGAACATAACTGCCCAGTGCGATATTCTCTGTGCGGACGATGCCTGAAAAGGGCGCGCGAACAACGGTGCGTTGCAGGGCGATCTGGGCATTGGACAGATTGGCCTGCGCCTTTCGCAGTCCGGCGCGGGCCGATTCCAGTTGCGGCTCCCGCGTAGCCAAGCCGTTGGTGGCGATATTCTGTTTGGCTTGCGAGGCGCCGGGGCTTGATTTTTTGGCCAACGCGTCCGGCGGCAGGATCTTTGCAGCATAGTCATTGCTGTCGACGCTGGCATAAGCATCGCCGCCGCTGACCGCGCGCTGCTGGAAACGCTCCAGTTCGGCCTTCGCCAGAACCACTTCTTCTTTTGCCTGCAACACCGAAATGCCCTGTGATGCGACATCGGCTTGCGCGGTTTGCACCGCGTTGCGGTAGTCCGAGGTGTCTATGCGAAACAGGATCGCGCCGCGCGCTATGCGCTGCCCTTCGCGCAGGTCCGGATTGACATAGACCAGCTTGCCCGCGACTTCCGCCGCCAGCGTCAATTCTTCACGCGCGCGCACCGTGCCCGCGCCTGTGACCATCAGATTGCCGGACCGGATTTCCAGCTTTTCTGCCTGAACCAGAGGAATGAGTTCCTCCGGGGGCTTTTCTGCCGGTTCGGATCGAAGCAGGATCAGGACGGCGGCAATCAATATTGCCCCGAGCAGGATCAGGCCGCCGAGTACGCGTTGCCTTTGCACTTAATTTTCTCCCTGAATGGCTGAAGGATCGGCCATAATATCCGGCGCGCGCGGTACATTGTCCCAGCTGCCGCCCAAGGCGCGGTGAACGCCAAGCCGCGCCAATGCCACGTCGCGCGCGGCAGACGAAAGCGATGATTGTACCTGATATTGCGCCCGCAACGCGTCGAGATAATCGACATAGCTGCCGACACCATTGGCAAAGCGGCGGGATTGCAATCCTGCCGCCGCCTCTGCCTCGTCGAGTTGGGAGAACAGGAACCGGTATCGCTGCCGTTCTTCCTCATAGCGTTCGATTGCGGTGGTAACTTCCTGATAAGCCGTCAGGACCGTACGTGCATATACCGCTGTCTGTTGCGCATATTCGGCATCCGCGACTTCGATATTGGCTCTGATCCGCCCGCCCTGAAAGAGGGGAGCAGTCAATCCCGCGCCGAGGTTCAACACCCAATTGTCGAATATGTCCAAAACGCCTGATGGCTCACCGGCCTGGCTGCCGGTGCTGGCAGACAGGCTGAGTGACGGGAAGCGTTCCGCCCGTCGAGCGCCGAGATTGTAACGCGCCGATTCGAGCCGCTGACCTTCCGCAAAAACATCCGGTCGCTGAGCCAGCAGATCAATCGGCAGGCCGGAGGGGACCGGCTCGAAGATCAGTTTGGGGGTAAGGCTTGTGTCGATAAGCTCGTGCATATCGTTGGAATATCTACCGACCAACACGGCCAGCTGCCCCTCGGTCGCCGCCAGCTGGCTTTCCCGTTGCGGCAGGCTGGCCTGGACATTGCGGAAATCCTGCCGGATTTGATAAAGTTCGAAGGACGTGATCAGGCCCCGGCTATAGCGGTTCTCGCTTTGCTCGACGCGATCACCGAGAACATCAATGATCTGGGTGGTCAGCGCGATCTGGTGACGGGCATCGACAATGTCAAAATAGCTGGTGATGGCCTCTGCCAGCACCGCCAGACGCACCGCCTGCAGATCGGCGGACGCCGCAATCGCATCGGCCCGTCCTGCTCGCATATCATTGCGCAGCTTGCCCCAGATATCCAGTTCATAGGAAAAGGCGAGGCTGGAAGAATAGGTCTCGCTCTGGAGCCGTCCTCCTCCGGCAATGGCAGAAAAACTGGTTCCTGCCGTCGGCGAATCCGAATAGCTGCTGTCGAGCCCGGCATTGATCTGCGGGAACAGGCCGCTTTTGGAAATACGCGCCCGTGCTTCTGCAGCGCGCAATCTGGCCGATGCTTCCGCCAGGTCAAGATTCTTCCTGAGCGCTTCGTCGAGCAAATTGTCGAGCACCGGATCCTCGAAGGAGGCCCACCAGCGAGCGGATTGATAGGGGATACCGGATTCGTTCTGGTTAAAGGCCGCAGGAATGCCGACAGCGATATCGGGCGCGGCCGAATCGGGCGCAAGGCTCACACAACCACTGGTCGTGAACAACATCGCAAGCAGCATGAATCGGGAGTTTTTGGATCGATTTGTCAAAATTTCATCCGCGGTTGAATCAGCTTGGCCTTTACCGACCCTCAATAATATGTCATCAAAGAATTTGAACGTCAACGTTTAAATTGAACGCTATCGTTCATGTTGTGAGCCGTAGAGATTTTGAAGGGAATGGACCGTGGAGAACACGGATATCGTAACAGAACGAACGGACCGGCCGTCGAGTCAGCGCAAAATCGCCAAGATTCTGGCCGCTGCCCGAACGGAATTTTTTGCGAACGGCTTTGCCGGGGCCAGCATCGAAGCCATTGCGGCGCTTGCCGAAGTGTCAAAAGTCACCATCTATAGCTGGTTCAAAACTAAGGAAAATCTGTTCGTTGAAGTTGTGAAGTCGGAATGCCGCCATATGAGCGAGAGTCTGGTCGGCGAGAATCTGAAGACCAGAAGCATTCGTGACACCCTGATATTTGCAGCCGAACATATGCTCGGCGTCCTGATGGACGAGGAAAAGGTCCGGTTCGACCGTGTCCTGGCTGCAGAAGTGACCCGGGACCCCAAAGTTGGCGAATATTTTCTCGATAACGGCCCGCGCGCGCTGTTGCACAATCTCGTCAATCTATTGAAAATTTCGCAGGAAAAAGGCGAAATTCAAAGCACGGATCTGGTCTCGTCGGCGGAAATGTTCGTGAGTCTGGTGATGGGGAGAATCGATCTGTTTCTGCGCTATGGCGAGAAAATCCAGATGACCACGCCGCAGAAGCGCGAGCGGGCGAAGCATGCAGTGGACGCCTGGATGCTGATTCACCAGAAATAGCGGATTGCCTGTGGACTTTATTCCCTGACCGCGCTCAGCGCCGCTCCTGCGGCAAAGGGGGTGATGGCGACCAGCAGCAACGAAATGGCCGACAGAAACAGCAACGCACTGCTGCCCTGCGTCGACAGGCTGCCAGCCCCGAATATCAGCAATGGTATAGCCAACGGAACCAGCAGCAAGCCGCCCAGCGCTCCGGCCCCTTTGAGACCAGCGGTCAGCGCCGCGATCATCACTGCCAGGCCAGCCAGAGCCGGCGTCGCAATGGCCAGACTTGCGAGGAGCGTGCCGAGCGCTGCGCCCTCCAGCCCCATCAGACCGCTCGCCAGAAAGGCGGCGAGCAGCAGCGGCGGACCGAATGCGAGCCAATGCGACACCAGTCGCGCCGCCGCGATCATTTCGTCGGACAGGCCGCGCACGATCATCTGGTCGTAAACGCCATTTTCCAGATCGGGCTGGATCAGCCGATCGAGCGGCAGCAAGGTCGCCAGCAATGCTGCAATCCACAATATCCCGCCGCCGGTCTGCAGCAGCAGCGCCCGGTCCGGCCCCACCGCAAAGGGAAATAACGTTGCAGCAGAGAGGTAAAATATTACCGGCAACCAGGTCCCGCCACTGGCATAGCTTTGCCGCACGTCGCGCCAGATGATCGTGGCGATGCTGTTCATCACAAACATGCCTCCAATTCTTCCAGTGGCTCCAGCTTAAGCGTGAAATCAAAGGCGATCGGCAGAGGGATATGGCTTGCGGCAAGGATGATGCCGCCATCATCCAGATGGCCCTGCAGCGCCAGACCCAGTTGATCGACAGAATCGGTGTCGAGCCCATTGGCCGGCTCGTCGAGCAGCCACAATCTTGCGCTCGTCAGATAGGTTCGCGCCAGCCGCGCTCTTTGTCTCTGTCCGGTTGAAAAATAACGCACCGGCACCTCAGCCAGATGGTCCAGTCCCGCAAGCGCCATCGCATCACTTACATCGGCCTGTCTCTTGCCATCCAGCTTTGCCCAGAAGCCCAACGTCTGCTCGAGCGGCAAATGGTCGTCGAGCGCCAGCCGGTCGTCGCACAGCGCTTTAGTCTCCGGCGCGATATAGGATCCCGCGGACGGCTGGAGCAGACCAGCCAGCAAGCGCAACAGACTGGATTTACCGACCCCGTTGGGGCCGGTCAGCAATCCTGCCTGTCCCGGTTCAAGGGCAAATGTCAGATTACGGAACAATATCCGCTCGCCGCGCACGCAGCTTATCGCCTCGGCCAATAGCCGATCGCTGCTTCCGGTTGATTGTCCCTTGTTCATCGCACCGACTTAAGACATGGATTGGCGCGAAAGCCAAGCAAGGAGCAATAAATATGGTGGCGCAACTGAATGAGGACGAGCGCAAGACGGCTCTCGCCGAGCTGTCGGACTGGCAATATGACGCGGAGCGTGACGCGATCAGCCGCTCGTTCAAATTTTCCGATTTCACGGAAGCCTTTGCCTTCATGACCCGCGTCGCATTGCACGCGGAGAAGGCCGACCATCATCCCGAATGGTTCAATGTCTACAATCGAGTCGACATCGTGCTGACCACGCATGATGCTGGCGAAAATGGCGGACTGTCGCAGCGCGATATAGATCTGGCGCAGATAATCGAACGCTGCGCCTAGGCCCTATTTTTCTTCCGAGCCGGCCAGAACATCACCGAGGTTGCTGGCCAGACTGACCGATTGCTTGCGCACCCGGCCCGGCATCCAGCGCGCGGCAAAGGCCAGCTGCTTGGCCATTTTATTGACCGGTGTGTGAAGCTTGTCACCATGCACCGCGCCCCAGGCAGCGGGGCCGATAATCGAAACCGGGCTGACCATGACGCCGGCTTCTTGGAGCCGTTCCTTGCCGCTCTGGTTGGAACCTTCGACGACCTCGGAAATGATATTGGTGTCAATGAAACCGGGCATCAGCGAACGTGACTTGATGCCATGTTTGCGGAGTTCGATATCATGCGATTCGGCGAGGCCGCGCACGGCGAATTTGGTTGCGCTATAGACGCTGAGGTCGGCGACACCGTAAATGCCCGCTGCTGAAGCCGTATAGAGGATGCAGCTGTCGGGTGTGTTCTTGAGCATGTCGAAACAGGCGCGGGTGCCGCTGATCACAGCGGTAAAGTTGATCGCAATCATCCGGTCGATGGCGGCATCTTCCATCTCCTCGATCGCTCCGCCTTCGCCAATGCCGGCGTTGTTGAACAGGACATTCATTTTCCCGCCGGTGATCGCGCCAAATTCGGAAACCGCCTGTTTCCATTGCCCCCGGTCGGTGACGTCCAGCTTATGGATCGAACTCTGGCCTTCCGGGATAAGCGCTGCCGTTTCGGCCATGCCTTTGTCATTGATATCGGCAATCCCGATGAACCAGCCTTGCTCGGCAAAATAGCGACCGACTTCGCGGCCGAGGCCTGATGCACCGCCGGTAATGAAAATTGCTTTCTGCCCACTTTGATAGCCCATGAATCCGCTCCCACATCGTTATTAACATTGATGTTCATTCGAGCGGTTTTTGACGCGAACGTCAAGTGAAGTTGGACATGCGGGACAAAGCGCGTCACTATATATTCCGATGCCTGTCTCCGGTCCCTCCATTCGTCTGCAACACGTCAGCCGCCATTACGGTACGGTTCGCGCTGTCGATGACGTATCGCTGGATATTGCTGCAGGCAGTCTGGTCGCCCTGGTCGGTCTGTCCGGCTCGGGAAAATCCACTCTGCTGAAGATGGTCAACCGGCTGGTCGAACCGGACAGCGGTGCGATTTTTATCCGTGAGGAGCCGGTCGACTCGGTTGATCCGCATATCCTGCGCCGCCGCATTGGCTATGTTTTCCAGAATATCGGCCTGTTTCCGCATATGACCATTGCGCGCAATATCGCCATCGGTCTGGAGCTGGCGGGAGAGAAAGAGGGGCGGGCCGATCGGGTCGCCGAATTGCTCGATCTCGTTGAATTGCCGCAGGAGATGGCCTCGCGGATGCCGGATCAGCTGAGCGGTGGTCAGCAACAGCGGGTCGGCGTGGCGCGGGCGCTGGCGACAAGGCCTGGCCTGATGCTGATGGATGAACCCTTTGGCGCGCTCGACCCGGTGACCCGCGACAATCTGACCCACCAATATAAAGCGCTGCACGAGCGGCTTGGCCTGACCAGCATCATTGTCACCCATGACATGGCTGAAGCGCTCTATCTTGCGGATCGTATTCTCGTGATGGAGGGCGGGCAGATCAAGGCGGATGCCACGCCCGCCGAACTGCTGTCCGGCAATGTAGGTGAGGAAGCCGAGGCACTCGTCGCCATTCCCCGCGCGCAGGCCGCGCATCTGATCGACTTGAGCAAGATAGTATGACCGAGGCATGGCGACAGGCCCTGGCTCGCGTACCGGAACTGCTCGCCGCCCATGTCCAGATCAGCGTTTCGGCATTGGTCCTGGCGATGGTCATTTGCCTGCCATTGGCGATATGGGCAGCCCGTTCGCCAAAAGTTGCGACATTTGCACTGACCGTCGCCAGCCTGATCCAGACGATCCCCGGACTGGCGCTGCTGGCGCTTTTCTATCCGCTGCTGCTCGGCGTATCGGCGCTGGTCGGTGGCGGTATATCCGCGTTCGGGTTTCTGCCGGCGCTGCTGGCGCTAACCCTTTATGCGCTGCTGCCGATCTTGCGCAATGCGGTGACCGGATTAGCCGGTGTGGATCCCGCAGCCAAGGAAGCGGCGGACGGCCTCGGCATGACCGGCAGCCAGAAATTATATTATGTCGAAGCGCCACTGGCCGCACCGACGATCATGGCCGGTATCCGCACCGCAGCGGTCTGGACTATCGGCGCGGCAACGCTTTCCACCACTGTTGGCCAGCCCAGCCTCGGCGATCTGATCTTTGCCGGATTGCAGACCCAGAACTGGACGCTGGTGCTGGCCGGTTGCCTGTTTTCGGCCGCGCTCGCTATTTCGGTCGACTTGCTGCTCGGGCTGATCGAGCGGGGTATACGCGAACGCCGGCGGATATTGGCATGGGCCGGTATGGCGATGATCGCGGCGGGATTATTGGTCGCAACGCTGCCGCTGATGATCGCCCGTGACAATATCGTGGTGATCGGGGCCAAGGGCTTTTCCGAACAATATATACTGGCGCGGCTGATCGGTTCGCGGCTGGAAGAGGCGGGTTATGCTGTTCGTTACCGCGACGGGCTGGGCTCCGCAGTGGTCTATCAGGCTCTGTCTCAGGGCGATGTCGACGTCTATGTCGACTATTCGGGTACGATCTGGACCAACCAGATGCAGCGCAGCGACAACCTTCCGAAAGCGGCGATGCTCGAGGCAATTGCGCAATGGACCAGCGCCAACCACGGCGTCAAAATGCTCGGGGCGCTGGGTTTTGAAAATACTTATGCCTTTGCCGTGCGACCGGAAGACGCCCGGGCAAAATCGCTGCGGACACTCGATGACCTGGCGCGGGTGTCGAGTGATTTCAATTTCGGCACCGATGTCGAGTTTCTCGAACGGCCCGAATGGCAAATGGTCCGGGACGCCTATCCGGTCCGCTTCAAGGACGCCCGGGCGTTCAGCCCCACTTTCATGTACCCGGCGCTGGCCAGCGGGGAAGTTGACGTTATCTCGGCTTTTTCCTCCGATGGGCGGATCGCCGCGAATGGATTTGTCGTGCTGGACGATACGAAAGGGGCCGTGCCATCTTACGAAGCTATTTTGTTGCTGGCACCCAAGCGCGGTGGCGACGGCAAATTTATCGCCGCTCTCAAACCCCTGATCGGCGCAATCACGGTAGAAAATATGCGCGAGGCCAATTATACGGTCGACCGGGATGGGGACAAGAAAACCCCCCGGCAAGCCGCACGCTGGCTGAACGATAAATTGAGGGAATGAACGTGAAATCTGCTTTTGCATATCTATTGAAAATCGCCGGTCTGGTCGCGCTGCTCTTCGTCGCATCCTTCTCGGTGACGGCGCGCGCGGAAGTGACCGTCACATTCTATTCGCACGATTTCGGCAAGAATTTCCCACACGCATTTTTTGTTGCCAAAGGCGAGCTGGAGGATGGCAAGAAAGTCGATACAGCCTTTGGATTTACCGCGATCAACGTGTCTCCTGGCATTTTGTTCGGCTCGGTCAAAGGCCATGTAAAAGCGCCGTCAGCCGACTATATCGCCAGCAGCAACCCGCATTTTACCGTGAAAATTGATGATGGAAAATATCGCAAGCTAATGGCCGTGGTGAAAAAATGGCAGGCCATCCCCCAGAAAAGCTATAGTCTCAACAAACGCAATTGTGTGCATTTCATCAACGACGTGATCAAGACGCTGGACCTCAAGACCAATTTGAAAACAGCCAACTGGAAGAAGCCCCGGTCCTTCATGGAAGAAGTCATGAAGCTTAATCCCTTCCTCAAATAATCGAATAAAGGCGCGCGCTATGATGGACGTTTGCATGATAATCGGAGCAGGGGCCGGTATTGGTGGCCATGTCGGGAAACGCTTTGCGCAGGATGGCTATCATGTCGCTTTGTGCCGCCGCAGCGATCATGATGGTCTCGACCAGATGGTCGCCGATATCGAAGCTGCTGGCGGCAAGGCTTCGGGCCATTTGCTCAACGCGGTGGATGAAGGAGCGATCGAGAAGCTGATCGATGATGTGGAAGCGGATATTGGGCCGATCAACATTGTGGTCTATAATCTCGGCGCGCAGATCGGCAATCGGGCGCTGACCGACACGCCGCTGAAGACATTTGAACTGGGCTGGCGGATGGGCACGCTAGGCGTGTTTCGGGTGGCGCAAAAACTGTTCCCGAAGATGGTCGAGCGGGGTGGCGGAGCGCTGCTGGTAACCTCTGCGACATCTGCGATGCGCGGCAATGCCGGACAGCATAGTCACGCTGCTGCGATGGGTGGACGGCGGATGCTTTGTCAGACCTTGAACGCCGAATTTGCGCCGAAGAATATCCATGTCGCGCATATATTGATCGACAGCGCGGTCAACGCGCCGGACACGCTGGGCAAGCTGCTCGGGCCTGAGCGTTTCGCAAAATTGCGGGAAGCGAAAGCCAATGGCAAGGACGAGATTATGGAGCCGAGCGCGATTGCCGACACCTATTTCCATGTCGCGCACCAGCACCGCTCGGCCTGGACCTTCGAGCTCGATATGCGCGCCTTTACCGATGCCGCCTGGTGGAACCACCCGCTCGATATCTAGCCGCTACATCACCATCACATGATAATGGTGCCAGGTGAATATCGCCACGGCACCGCGATATGGCGACCAGCTCTGCGCAATGTCGCGCACGTCCTTTTCTGAGGGTCGCTCCGGCAGGCCAAGGAAATTGCCGACACCGACTTGTATGGCAAGGTCGCCCGCCGGCCAGATATCGGGACGACCCTGCGCGAACAGCAGATAGATTTCCGCCGACCAGCGGCCAATGCCCTTAATTTGGGTCAGCAGCGCGATCGCCTCTTCATCATCCTGCGGAAGGTTGGCGAGATCGAGGCCACCCGACAGGATCAGTTCCGCAAGACTTCTGGCATAGCCCTGTTTCTGGCGTGAAAGCCCGCAGCCACGCAGCTCGTCAAATTCGGTGGCGATCAGCACTTCGGCCGGGCAACCGTCACCCAGGCGCGCTTCCAGCTTGTTCCAGACCGCCGCCGCCGATGCGACGCTAACCTGTTGGCCGACGATGGTTCGCAGCAATGTTTCATAGCCTTCCGGGCGGATGCGCGGTTCGGGGTAACCGGATTGCACAATGGCTGCCGCCAGCCTTGGCTCGACCGCGCCCGCATGGTCCAGCCCGGCTTTGATCATTTCTTTTGATAGGCCCACTGAATATCGGTCCTCTTTTCGGCCCTTGATTCTTTCTGACGGTCCAGACATAGCGGGCGGGATTTTCAAATAACAGTCACTAAGGGGTATCTATGCCAACGATTCACGTAACCGGCCGCGATGGCGAAGAAAAAGCGGTTTCCGTCGATAGCGGAGTCAGCGTCATGGAAGCGATTCGCGACAATGGTTTTGACGAACTGCTGGCACTGTGCGGCGGCTGCTGCTCCTGCGCGACCTGCCACGTCCATATCGATGCCGACTGGAAAGCCAAATTGCCGCCAATGAGCGAAGATGAAGATGATCTGCTCGAAAGCAGCGATCATCGCGACGAGTTCTCGCGCCTCAGCTGCCAGATCGAATTGTCCGATGATCTGGAAGGCCTGAAAGTGCGGATCGCCGAAGAAGACTAGATTGCTTCCAGCAGGTTATAAAAAAGGGGCCGCTTTTCAGCAGCCCCTTTTTTTGTCCGGTTAAAAGGCTATTTGGCCAATTTGATGATTGCGCGCGGGCTACCGTCCGGGCCGCTGGTGCCGTCTACGGTCCAGCGCATGCTTTTCATCGAACCGTTGAGGGTGAGGCCGTCCTCGGTATTGTTGGTCAAGACTTCGCCGTCCGTCACGATGGTGAACGTCCCGTCAATCGGTTGCGTCTTGGATTCACCCGATGGGCCACCCATCGGCAATGGGCCCATGGCGCCTGCCAGTCCGCCTGCTCCGGCCATTGCCGGCGTCAGCACCTCGAGCTCACCGCCGCTGCGCCGGATGATCTGAACGAAGGGGAATTGCATGGTCGCCCCCGGTATCGTCGGGAAAGCCAGCATCCGGTCGAAATGTCCGCTGACCGCATATTCGACCTCGAACAGGTTATCGCCCATATATTCGACCTTGTTCCAGCCGTCATATTTGGCGAGTTTCGCTGCAAAATCCTTCAGGCCCTCATCATCGCCGGGCACTGCTCCGCCGAAAACCGAGCGCATCGCGGCATTTTTCTGATCTTCCTCGCTTCTCTCGCTATCCGTGGTTCCGGATTGCGAGGACATCGGGTTGTCATCGCCTTCAGCGAGTTGCATCTGTCCGTTATAGGTAAAACTATAGGTTCCGTCGTTCATCAATCGCAATTGCGATTCAAACTTGCCCGGAATCAGCAGGCAGCCAGCCAGCAGCAACGGCGCGAGCAGCGCCAGCGCCCATTTCCAATATGTCCCCACGGCTATTCTCCCCGTTTTCTGGTATACTCCGCATATAAAGCAATCGCGGCGGCATTGGAAACATTCAGGCTTTCCATCCGCGGGTGCATCGGCAAACGCGCCAGCGTGTCACAATGCGCCGCAACATTCTGCCGCAGACCTTCGCCTTCTGCGCCCATGACCAGTGCCAGCTTGCCGGTGCCCATGGCGCTATCCAGCTCGTCGCCGGCGTCGCCGTCCAGACCGATCCGCCAATAGCCGGCTTCTGCAATGTCATCGAGCGCGCGGGACAGGTTTACCACCCGGATCCACGGAACGATTTCCAGCGCCCCCGAAGCCGATTTTGCCACAACGCCCGATTCGGGCGGGGCATGACGGTCCTGGGTGATGATCGCGGCGGCATCAAAGGCCGCGGCCGAGCGAAGAATCGCTCCGACATTGTGCGGGTCGGTAACCTGGTCGAGCAGCAGCAAGGGACGATCGCTTTGCTGGTCGAGAATTTCGCCCAGCCAGATATCGGGCAGGGGGTCGACATCGGCAACCATGCCCTGATGCGGCGCATCGCGCGGTATCACCCGGCCAAGATCGGCGACATCGCAGATCACAACGGCGATATCATCAGGAATCTCTAGCGTTGCCAAGGCCTCGCGGGTGATCGAGATTTTCTTGATCACCCGTCTGGGGTTGTCGAGCGCTGCTTCTACCGCGTGCCGTCCCCAGAATTTGAGACCACCACCGGTTTTCTTTATAGATTTGTTCTTGCGTGCCATATTCACTCCCTAGACGCTATGGCTCCAGCCGACAGCCTTTTTTTCTGCAAATTTCAATGGGCAGGCATTGACAGTTTGCGATCCCTTCGTCATTGAGCCGCTCTTGTCGCCGATGGCGGCCTTGGATACCCGGATGGACAGGTGGCCGAGTGGTTAAAGGCAGCAGACTGTAAATCTGCCCGTGTAAGCGTACATAGGTTCGAATCCTATCCTGTCCACCATTTCCCTATATTTCAACATTCCTGATAATCGCTAACCCTAAGGTTACACTCAGGGTTCATGCGCGTTTCGTGTAACTGACTGTCGCTTGCTATTCCCTGTTAACCCGCTTACGGCGTGGTAAATAGTGTGGGAAAAGAGGTATGGGCAATTTGACAGCAACCGGTGTAAAAGCGGCAAAAGCGGCTGGTCGTTATGGCGATGGTGACGGGCTATATCTGGTCGTAAGCAAATCCGGTGCGAGGTCTTGGGTGGTGCGATGCCAAAAAGATGGGCGGCGGCGCGATATCGGGCTGGGCAGCGCAAAAAAGGTTTCTCTGGCTTTGGCGCGCGAACGGGCAAGCCAGACCCGCTCACAAATGGAAGCGGGAATCGATCCTGTCATTCAAAAGCGCAAGGCGGCTGGGGTTCCTACTTTCCGCGAAGCGGCGGCGGTCGTTTATGACGAGCAGCGCAAAACATGGCGCAACGCGAAGCACAATTATCAATGGATGCAGTCGCTAGAAGCTTATGCATTTCCCGCCATAGGGGAGCGGTCGGTGAGCGAGATCGACGGGACAGCGGTGCGGGAACTGCTAATGTCCATTTGGCTCACAAAGCACGAGACAGCCGTTCGCGTCCGGCAGCGTATCAATACGATATTGGATTGGGCTGTCGCCAAGGGCTATCGTGATGCGCCTCTGGCAATGTCGATAATCAATAAATCGCTGCCAAAGCCGGCCAAAGGGTCAAAGCAGCATCTTGCGGCCATGCCTTATGTCGACGTTCCCGAATTTACGGGCATGTTACGGAGAAAGAGCAGTATCGGCGCATTGGCTTTACGCGCGGTGATCTTGACGGCGGTGCGGTCGGGGGAAGTGCGGCTGGCAACATGGGGCGAGATCGACTTTAAGGCGGCAACGTGGACGATACCAGCCGAACGGATGAAAGCAGGGCGGGAACATATCGTGCCGCTATCACCAGCCGCTGTGGCCGTATTTGAGGAAGCCAAGGGGCATCGCATAGCTGGTAGCAATTTTATCTTTCAGGGAACGAAAAAGGGCAAGCCGCTGTCTGACATGACGCTTACCAAAATATTGCGGGACCAAGGCTTGCCGTTCACTGTGCATGGTTTTCGGTCCAGCTTCCGCGATTGGGTGGGAGAGGAAACCAGCTTTGCCGGTGACGTTGCGGAAATGGCTTTGGCACATACCATCAAGGATAAAACCGAGGCGGCTTACCGGAGGGGGAGTATGCTCGATAAGCGACGGATATTAATGGATAATTGGGCGAATTATTGTCAGGGTGACAAGCGACAGCTAATCGCTCTCGTCAAATAACTTGTTGAGTAGTGGGTCACGCTTGCAGTAATTTTCAAGCAAATAATTCCTATAGTTTTTGCGATATTTGTAACTCTCATGGGGTCTGTCACCAGATTATTGAATATTTTTGGCACGTCAGGGTTTCGGATATATAATTCCTATGCTTATGTCCTGGAATTCATCGGAACAACCCGATGTTGTTAATCTCGTGATTTAGCCAAAAGGAAAAGCATTATGGAACCCAGTTTGCTGACAGTACCAGATTTTTTAACGCGATATGCAATCAGCCGGAGTGAATTTTACAGGCAAGTGAATAAAGGGAATATCCCGTTGCTCAAAATGGGGACGGCTAGCCGTATCAGGCGTGAAGATGCCGAAGCATGGGCGGCAAGCCTTCCTGTCTATCAAGGGGAAGCGGCATGAAAAAACTAAAGGCAACAGAGTCGCCTTGCCTCAAAGAAAAAGCCCACGTTCTGGCGGCAACCAGAACGCAGGCGGATAAGATGGCCGATGAAAGCAATCTCAAAAAACCGATTAGCACAATCTCCCCGCACAAAAAACATATAATGTGCAGGTTGGGTAAGCGTTATTTTGTCCGACTTGAGCTTGCTTCCGTCATTCTGGACGATAGCGAAATCGGGGGCCGACTATGACGGAAACTGCCAACAGCGAATTCATCTTTGAACAGCCCTACCGCAAGAATGTCTGGCGGGTGCAGCTTTGCACCTTTGGCGGCAATGTTAGGGTATCGTTATGGCCTTGGTTCAAGGATGGCGACGGGGCGCTCCAGCCGTGCAATCCCAAATATATCAGAAATGGACTCCAGATGCCTCCAGAAAGGCTTTGGGCGCTTGGCGAGGCCATAGCGGCGGCAAAAGCCGAGATCGACTCCAGCGGGGCTTAAAATCCCTTATCAGGGAATTCTCAGGCAGCTGAATATTTGGCTGTTAATACGCCGGAACAACAGGGGCGGCTGGCAACGGTCGCCCTTTTCTCCAAATGCCAATCTTGAAACTTGGGAAAGGTTACAGCGATGGCTTTACTCGCTAACCTGCACGCGCGCGCGGAATGCGCTATTTATCACTACTTTAGAGGGAAATGGCACAAGACTTGCTATTATACCCGCGCGTTTAGAGTGCAGGTACTATTCCCATGAACGGCAACGGCTGGGGTGGTGCACGCAATCGAAAGGATAGGTTATCGGACGCCTTAACGCGCGCGCAATGTTTGGGGATACTGGCGAGCGTGGACGCGATGGTGGCAAGGGGCATGCCGCCTAACCGTTTTCTTACCGTTCACTGGGAAAAACTGGGCGTCGCTCCAGTCGATTGTTTGCCTGCAATGTCAGGTTTCTTCAGGTTGGCGAGAGACTGGGCGCGCAAGCGAGGTTACGAGATTGGCTGGCTCTGGATACGCGAGAACGACTTTGGCGATGGCAGCAAGGGCGAGCATGTCCATATCTTGCTTCATATCCCGGAATCGATATTGCAAGCGTTTGTTCGGTCGATGGCAAGGCGCTGGCTGTTACGGGTGACGGGCAGCAAATACCGGAAGGGCGCAGCGAAGTTTGACACTATCGGTCAGCGTGCCAGCGACTATCGCAATGCGCCGGAGATATACCGTGCAAACCTATCTAGTCTTGTCATTGGCTATTTGCTTAAAGGCGCATCTCAAGAGGCTGCTCGCGAACTTGCCTTGCCACGATGGGATGATGGAGGAAGGATAGTGGGCAAGCGGTGGGGGCGGTCGCAGGGCTTGCGCCAAGCAGCTTTTTAAAGTTCAATTGACCAGGTAGAAAATTACGTTCGCGGCGCTATTTGGAGTGCTGGGCGAAATTGGTGTGATGGACTCTTAGTCGAATATCAGGAATAAGAGCAGTCGGGGTACATTTAAAGCGGTGTTTCTATTACAATGTCTGGAAGCAAAAAAGGTCGATACTTTGCAGCTTTCCTAGTCGGTTTAGTTGCGGCAGGAATTGCATTTGCGACTTTAGCCTATTCATTCCAGCTTGGTAATGTAACCGGTTACAATGAAGCTCGATCCTTTGGCTATGCCGGTGAATATCCCGAAAGCACTGCCAAGAGCATAGACATTTGTTTCGGTCAGCCCGGACTTTTTAACCGTCAAGAATGTATAGAGCAGGCCATAGCATCCGGTCGCGAAAGCCAGCGTGCCGAATATGATCTTAATGCTCAACGGGATATGGCCGAATGGGCTTTTTGGCTTCTGGTTCTCACCGGCCTTGGCTTGTCCGTGACGATAGTCGGAACTATCGGCTTGTATTGGCAGATCATGCTCACCCGTAAGGCCGTTGAAGATACCGGTCTTGCCACCGACGCTATGCTGGCCGCGAATGAAATTGCTAAAGCAGCCCAAAGACCGTGGCTGAAAATTGAGATTCTGTCGATTGGTCCTGTAGAACGCCGCAGGCGTGACGTTTTTTTTATCCATCACTCCCTGAAAATCAGTAATACTGGTCATTCCCCAGCCCTTTTTGTGTCTAGTAACATCTCTCAAGTTAAAGCGGACGCTTTCGGCAAAATAGATATCAAGCAATTTATCGCTGCGGCCTCTGAAATCGGGCGTGCTACTTTTCTTTCGATTGCGCCGGGGTCAGATCAAACTATAAATGCCGGAATCCGCGTAGAAATTTCTGAAATAGATGATGCTGGATTGCTTAAAGACGCCTCCATCCCACAGTTCTGGATCGGCTCTTCCTATTTAGACCAATCCAACGATAAGATTTATGCCACCGTCGATATAGTTAGCTTGCACGGCGATAGGATTGTTAATGGAGACATGAAAGCAGTTTTTCACACTGAGTTTTCTGTCATCAAAACGTTGATGACTTAAGGCTGCCATCGCTTTCTGAAGCAATTCCATCACTTTTCACGCTCCGCTCTAGGCAGATTGTAGAAACGCAAATTCGCGGGGCAACCTCCGCACGGAGCAGCGGCCAAATAATGTTCGCATTATCCTTCCGTGTATAATTATGGCTATCCAATATGTTCCCAATATGTTCTACGTATGGCAAATGCACCGAATCGACAATGAATATCTAGAGACGATGATTGCCGTGGCTATTAAAACTGCTCCCAAGACTGTGAAGCAAGGCATGCGATCGAGCTTGCCAGCGGTGCGTGATGAGGCGGTTTCTCATATCGCCAAGCATATTGTGGGCCATTTGAGCAATGCCAGCACAATGGTCATTAAAACCGAGATCGTGGGCGCGATAGGTTGCTCTGGCAGGCCAGGTGTCTGGGGATTGGATGAACCGAACCCGACCGCTTAAACTGAATTATTTACACCCTTTACGCGCGGGAGAGGCCAGCGACCTAGGTGAACGGTAGGCCAAGATTTAAACGCCCATCCTCAGCAAGTCTCATTGGAGGTGTCTATTTTCTACAGAACGCTAGCAAATTCCACAATTTTCTTAGGACGAGCCAAGCTGCCCAGAAGATCGCAATTGCAACCGGAGCGAGAAGGACTGCCGGTTCTTGGCTGACTACGAACGTGAGCCTGCCAAGCGGGGTAAAAGTCGATAACAATAGAAATATTATCACTAAAATCGCAACGATTTTCAAATATTTCATCTCGTGCTCATCCGTAGGCCCTATCAATCATAACGCTTGTCGCCTGTTACGGGTGCGGTCACGCTGACGCCAACAGAATCCTTTCAGGAGCAATACGCGCGCGCGTGTATATAGGGGCTGGGGGGCAGCCAAAATCTTTCCATCTGCTAATCCGTAAACCGTCACCAATCAGTAGCGATAGAGCTAATACGGTTTTTCTCCCGCGCGCGCGAGGAAAGAGCTTTCCTATGCCCACAGTGTAACGGGTTGGGTCTGGATTTCAGATCGCGAGGGCGATTAAGCGGCTAATAAATTATAGAGTGCAGCAGCCGATATCCACAAGCTCCACAGTATGAAGGCTAGTAAGAGGGTAAATCCCATGCGGACGCGCATCATCCGTCACAAGCGCAGCCCTTGCCCTTGTGGCACGCCTTGTCTCGGGCAATGCAACTATCCCCGCAGGCCTTGCCTTTGCTGCACGTCTTGCAGCAAGCGCTGGTTTGGGCAAAGGCAGCGCCTGACGCGCAGGGATTAAATTCCGCAGGTCCAAGAAGGCCCATAACAAGTGCAAATGATACAGCGATTGATTTCATAACAAATCCTCTCGCTGTGATTGTCTCATATCGGAGGTAACCTGTCGAATCTCGCCTTTGATAGTTCCGGCCATGTCGGTTCCACTAAAGACTTTTCTCAGCAAATTACGCGCGCGTGTAATTAGGGCTTTTCCGCGCGTTCTTGATGTGCTCTCTCTCTCTCTCTCTCTCTCTCTCTCTCTCTCT
>TARA_R110001606_G_scaffold153583_2_pt1 | contig 25824 bp, 33 predicted proteins | sample TARA_R110001606 | Tara Oceans TARA_R110001606 (sample SAMEA4398315) | marine metagenome | biome: Polar Biome; feature: [SRF] surface water layer (ENVO:00010504); material: water (ENVO:00002006), including particulate matter (ENVO:01000060) such as... | depth 5 m
TGAAGAATTCATTGAGTGGTGGACTGAGAATTGGGAACTAGGAGTTCCAAGTTGGCACAAAGGTAAAGTAACCAAACAACAATGGTTAGACGCAAGCTACGGAATCAAACGTTTGCGTGGTATGATTAGCTTTGCACGTAGTGAAGACTGGAGTCAACGCTTACCAGAATTTAGAGAATATTTAACTAAGCTAGATGACATGCGTGGAACAGATTTCCGCAAGACATTCCCTGAAATGGCTTACTTAATGGACGAACCAAAGGACGAAAAATGATATACATATTAGTAGCACTAAAAAGCGAATTTCCTAATATCGAAGAGTTGGATGAAAGTAAATTTAAAGTATGGTATACAGGTGTTGGAAAAATTAACGCAACTGTAACAGCAACATTGGCCGCCAACCAAAAAGATTGTGAACGTATAATCAATTATGGAACAGCAGGATCATTATATTCAGAACTACTTGGCAAACTGTTAGAAGTAGGCGTAGTACGACAGCGTGATATGGATGCAAGGCCTGCAGCAGTATTAGGCGTCACACCATTTGAAAATACTGAAGTCGGTGGCGACATTACATTAAGCGACAACAAGTGTGTACTAAGCACAGGTGATAACTTTGTAAAAGATCCACCTGAACTAACTAGTCATCTAGTTGATATGGAAGGCTACGCTATTGCTAAAGTAGGCAAGATATTTAGCAAGCCAACTATGTTACTTAAATATGCCAGTGATATGGCAGACGCAGATGCACCTAAGACTTGGCAAGATAATCAAGGCAAAGGCGCTGGAATGTTTTTAGAATTACTTAAACAAATATAATGCATGAATTTGATTATATCATTGATAAAATAAACGCTGCAGAATTGCTTACTAGTCCATACGAGCATGTATGGATTGATAATTTTTTAAGCGCCGAACACTATGATCAGTTAGTAAAAAATTATCATGCTCAGCAGTTTGCATCTAGAGATGATGACCATAGTACTAGTGCTAATGTAGAATGGCAACCATTTAGAGAATTTATACAAACATCTAAATCATTGTATGATGCAATGCAAACTAAATTAACAGCTACTAGATTATGGGATGATATAAATAAAATTGTTAACATTTATCTATGGGATAATCCAGAACACTATATACATTTACATAGTGATGCTAACGGTAAAGAAATGATACAATGGCATATATACATGCCCGATATAGATTATAAAAAATATGGAACAATACTTTGCAAAATAGATAAAGATAGCTATAATGAAAATAATGATAACTGTTTTGACATTTTAGAAAGCAAAGAACTACCACTAACACGAAACTCTTTTCTTGCATACGGACGCAACGCAAATGCTGATTACCATTATACCGAACCAGGTGATCGAGTAAGAAAGAGTTTATTAGCGAGATACATATGAAAAATAAAGACAACGGCTTTTGTGCATTACCATTTGTACAATATAGTACATATAACGGTGGACGTTATAGGTTATGTTGCATGGCCAAAGAGCCCGACGAAGTAGTTGACCAAGAGAAACTAGGCATTGACGGAACATGGAATCACGATTACATTAAAGATGTACGTAAACGCATGACCAAAGGTGAATGGTTGCCAGAGTGTAGTGAATGTCTACACTTAGAGAAGAACAATATTGTTAGCTCTAGGCAATGGGAAAACGAAGTATGGGACAACGTAATTGACGAAGTGGTAGCTGATGCTTCCGTCAACGATTGGAAGGTTGAACAACCCTTACAATTTGATTTCAGGCTTGGCAATTTGTGTAATTTACAGTGTCAAATGTGCAACAAAGAAGCATCACACTTAGTGAGTGTGGAACGTGCAACAATGGTACAAAGCGGACTCGGAGCGAACCATCCCGACTGGCACGGACAGATTGCAGACAAGAAGCAGGCTCTTCTTCAACCTGGAATAGACTGGGCGAGCTTCAAGGACATGATAGGGGAAGCTCGTAAAATAAAACTAATAGGCGGGGAGCCAACGGTAGCACCAGACATGTTTAAGTTGCTAGATCTCGCAGTAGAATCCGGACACGCTGATCACATTGAACTTAGTTTCTATACTAACATCACGAATATGCGTGACCGTTGGTTAGAGCAATTAGGGAAGTTCGAAAAAGTGATTGTAAACTGCTCCTTGGAAGGCATGGGGGATATGAACGACTATATGAGACCGCCTTCCAAGTGGGCGTCTGTTTGGAAAAACTTTGATAAGCTAGTTAAGTTTTCAAACACCAAAGCAGGCAAATGTATTAAAGTAAGAATTACTACAGTTAACCAAGTTTCCAATGCATTGCACACTGTAGATTTTTGGAGACATATGCATGAATACCAATGTAAAAATGACAAGGGTATTGGCATGAGTACAAATCAATTAGTTGAACCTCATTACTACAGCATGGCACATAGTCCACAATGGTTACGTGACGAGCAAGAAAAGCAAGTATTAGAGTTTTTAGAAGAGATTAAAAACAGTCCACACTTTACTGATTATGAGGAACCGTTAATGGAAATGGTTAACTTTGGTAAAGATCCAGACCATGTATACAATCCAGAAATAATGAAACAGTATGTAGAAGTGACAAACAACTACGATATATTCCGTGGACATAATATAATGAATGTTGCACCGGAGTTTGAACGAATTAAAAACCTATGAAGAAAATTGCATTTATAGGCGACAGTTTTAGCGCCTATAAACATACAGGTCAGTATAAAAATCACTGGTCATGGAAATTAGCACAACAATTCCCTCAATATGAATATTATAATTATGGCGCCGGCGGCGTTGGAGCAGACTACTGTCAGTGGTGTATGTTGGATGCAAAAAGACGGGAAGTAGACATCGTCTTTATTAATAGAACGTATCTTTCACGTACATCATTACTTAATGGCGATTGTGATTTTGAGTTTAATTATGAACCTATATCTCCTTTGTATTCTGTTTTAGAACTTGATAAACTTCAGCACATGTGGTATAGTGCATCGAATGACTTTTATTCAACAATGCACGACAAGGGAGGCCCCTGGTCTGCAAAAGATGAAGCTCACATGGGCATTGCTTTAAGATGTAAGGCTTTATCATCAATGTATCAAGACCATAACATGAAATGGTTTGATAATGTTAAAAATCTTTATAATTTTAAACATATAATACCGCTTGAGTTAATTGATGATGGAACAAATGATGGATCAAATGCTTTTGCAATGATGGCCGCAGCACACAATGTTCACAAACGAGATACAAATGCATTGTTTCATGCCGGCCTAACTGTATCTCTAACTGATACACACTGGTCTCCTTATGGAAACGATTGGGCATTAGAAAATTACATTTTATCAGAAGAAACTGTTAATATATTAGATATGTATGTTTAAAGGTCTGTGTAGTTCAAATGCGCTTTACTAGCGTAGTAATGGTACATTACTTGCTCAGCTTCAACTAATGGATGATCTATGCTTAGATCGCTGAATATGCATGCTGCATACGCATCTATGTTATCATCTGTTATACGAAAATAATCATCATTGCCTATATCTGCATCTAAATTCAATTCATAATCCTTGCTTGTAACCGTCTGTAGTACGCTACAATCGTCTATGTCTAACGAGGCTGGCATGAACCCACTTAGTAGTACAATCACCCGTGTATGGCGGTCTAAGCCCTTCTTAATGCACCTTTTTAAGCTATCTTCATTGCGCCATGCACTGTGCATTATATTATTAGCACCTAGTCTATACAACCAAGCCTCTGTTAAATTACCTATGCGTGGTCCTAGTTTAGCATAATGCCTATCCTTTTGGAAGTTATTATATATAACATAACATGTATCACTATCGGGATCTGGATTAGCAACCGTATTACTTCTACGTCTACCTACACGAAATAAGATACTTTGTTTGTGTTTAGACACTTCGGGTACATCATGCCAACTCCAAGGGTCAGCAACAATGCTATAAAATAGATTTGGATAACATGGAATTTGTTTTGTAACTTCCAAACACTTATCTAGTAATCTTGCACCTTGATTCTCATTCATGTATATTTGACTAGTAACTAACCAACGCATATCTTTTAAGTCGTTGTGTTCTTCTAACCAGCTACCTCTTTCATCATAATGAAAGCTAGTATAAAAGTGATCGTGCTTTACATCTCTACCCACTGCATCAAATTTAATAGCAGGTAGTTGACCTTCAATAAACTTCATTAAGTCTAGATCGTATAACTCTGCAGGCGCACTATAGTTGCCATGTAGACTACTGTCGTGTTCGCTTACTTCTGGATTACTACAGTATTCTTTTATCCATGCTATTGGATATTCTTCACTGTACTTTTTAAAAATATCTGCAGGTAGATAATCGTTAATAATTGTATGTCGAATACTACTCAAGACCTTTAACCCTCTCTACCATACAACGCTCAGGTTGTAATAAACTATGGTTCATAATGTCGGCTTCAAAGCACTGTAATTTTGCACCAAACACAATTTGATGTGTAATCCATTGTGCATTAAAGAACCAGACATCACCCGGATCAAAAGTAATATAATGAAGCGGGTGATGAAATTGGTCCCATTTCTTATCATTCCATACGCATCTATTACGCATTTCAGATATGAAACTATGTATGTTGGTTTTATCTAGTTCTTCTAGATTAAACTCATCTTTGTACTTGTACCACATTTGTTCTAAGTCTGGACCAAAAGTTAATACACGTGGACGTTTTCTATCTAAGTTAACAAACATGCGAATCTGTTGTTCAGCGCCTGTGTGTTGCTCATCTAATTCATCTAAGTGTAATTTGTTTTCAACCAGCATATTATATCTGTGGCTTAGCATACGTTCTGGAGCATCATAACGTGGGAAGAGTGTGTCGAATACTTCGTTCCAGCCGTTATTTGCCTGCTTGTGCTTCTTATGAAATACATCTATTTGTTCTTCGCTCCAGTTTCTTTCATCCCTTAGTCTATCACGCTTTTTAATATGCGAGTTATACCAAGGCATAATCCATTTGTTATCCTTAATAATCCAATCATCTAAGTTATCGTAATAATCGTAGTCTACACCTGGTATAACTAAATTCTTAATTACTACCGGCCAACCACTCTCAAAAGACTTGTATAATTCGTCAGAGTGTGCTATACTATGTATATTAGTTGCATCGAATTCATGTATAGTGATATCACTGGCATTATCTTTGTCGAGGGCTATTCTAGTCATGTTATGATTCCTTTGATTTTAACATTATTATGTAGTAGTTTAATGTGGATAAATATATTTATGCAAAACAAAAAGAGGTAATTTTAAAAATGACAACACCAGCAGTTAATGCATGGACAGAGTTTCAACCGTTAAAGAAGGTTATACTCGGCGCTCCATTCCCACCAGAAACATTTGATTGGCACAAAGATGAAGAAACACGCAATGTTATGCGTACTATCTTTAAAGAAACAGAAGAAGATATTAATGAGCTAGAGAAGATTTTAGTTGCAAGAGGCATTGAAGTATTACGTCCTACTAATATATTTACAATCACAGGCGAAGAGCAAATACAACTTCCATGGATGAGCTGTGGGTTTCCTAACCACCCACTTATGCCACGTGATACATTAATGCCATATGGTAATTCAGTATTTGAATGTTTTACAGGTGGTGATAATAGATATTTTGAAAACCTAGCATATTACGATCATATGGTAGAATTATACAAGCAAGGCGCTGACTGGATTAGTATGCCAGGTGCAATGGTACGTGGCGGCATTGGATACGACACATACTCAGCAGAACAAAAAGTTTTATTCCATGCAGCAAATATGATTAAATGTGGAGATACAATTTTGTTTTCACAAGCATGGGAAGAAGATAACAAAAAAGGCAAAGGCACACTACTAGGCAAAGAGTGGATGAAACGTGAAATTACACAACGTTACCCAGGCACACGTTTCCTTGATATTAGCACTGGCGGACACGCAGATGGAAAAATTGCGTTACTTAAACCGGGTGTACTAATGACATGGAATGCAAGTTGGGTTCCAGAAGAAATGAAAGATTGGACTATTATTGAAGTAGAAGATGACCACGAAATGCCACAGGACTTTGTAGAAACCCGTAAACGCAGATACTATAAAGAGTATGTTGAGAAATGGTTATCACATTGGGTTGGATATGCAGACGAAAGCGTATTTGATGTTAACGTGTTATCGCTAGATGAAAAGACAGTAATCTGTACAGGACGCAATGACGCTGCTTTTGCAGAAATGGAAGCTAATGGCATTGAGCCTATTGTATGGCGTTTCCGTCATCAGTACTTTTGGGATGGTGGTATTCACTGTTTAACAAGTGACCTAGTCCGAGAGGGCGACAGAGAGAACTACATTGACTAAAGATTTTAATTGGGGTAAGCAAGTTACCAACCTGCAAATAGATATTACAAGTTTTTGTAATGCTAGGTGTGGTGCTTGCATACGAAATAAAAACGGCGACGAAGTTAAAGAAGAACTTATACTTGAACATTTTGATATGGAAGTATGGGAACGTTTGGCTAGTGAAGATACCCGTGGTTGGTTTATTGGTGACTTAACGTTGAATGGTAATTGGGGCGACCCAATGATGCATCCAAAGTTAGTACAGATGCTAAATATATGGACCAAGTATCATCCAGAAAGTAGTTTGTACTTGCATACGAACGGAAGTATGCGTAGTGAAAAGTTTTGGAATGACATGGCAAAAGCATGCAGAAGATTTACAAATCATTTAGTTGTGTTCTCAGTTGATGGCATGAAAGATACACATGCAATATATCGTAGATACACAGAATTTGATAAAATTATAGCAAACATAAAAGCCTTTACTAAGTATGGCGGAAGAGCTAATGTTATGATGACATTGTTTGAACATAACAAACACCAAATAAAAGAAGTTGAGGCTGTTGCTAGAGAGTGCAGAGTATTATACTTTACTATGAGACACAGTCATGGAGATAATTTGTTAGTTGAGCTACCAGAAGATTCTTATAGAATATTTGCAAACTATGATGTAGAAGAACATCAAACTAGATTTGAACATCAGTTTGAAGACTTTGAAGATTATAGAATGAGCGACAACAGAGATTCTGATGTATACTTAGATATGAGTGATAAACTTAAAGATTCTAGAGATGAAAACGGAAGTGTATGTCCATGGTATAATGATAGACAAGTACAAATTGATCCTTGGGGTAAAGTTTGGCCTTGTTGTCACGTTAGTTTATATGGAACATATATTGAAAATGCTGATCTTACTCAAGAAGTAGACCAGAGCTTTTTAGAAGCAAGAAAAATGAATAACTTAAAAGAATTTACATTACCACAAGTACTAAGCAATAAATGGTTCACTGAGAATCTCAATGATGCATTGAACGAGGGTAGCTGGAAAAAATGTAGAGAACAATGTGGAGTAGAGTGTGGCGTATAGAAATAAATTTTTAGATATGAAGAACTTGCCTACGTGTATTGCACCATGGCATGCATTAACAATCAAATGGGGTGGCAATGTTGTTCCTGATATTATCTTTAAAGACAAGTTAGGTAACATCAACGACAATACATTAAAAGAGATATGGGAAGGTGAAGAATTTCGTTCATTACGTGAAAGTCATCGCAATAGACAAATTCCACCTAGTTGTGCCAACTGTGCAAAGAAAGAAAGAAGCGGACGTAGTAGACGTATGTATTTCTGGGATAAACTAGACTACGACTTACGTGTGGAAAGCGAAACACTAGAAGTGGATAGCATACCAGATATTCGTTACCTTGACTTTACACTTAGTAACAAATGTAACTTAGCATGTATTCATTGTGGTCCGTTTGTAAGCACAGGCTGGACCAAAGATGGTAAAGCGTTGAACAAAGAAATGCCAGAGTATTGGAAAAAAGAGAAAATTGGATTCAATGGTGTAAAAGAACTTAGTTTTATGGATAACCTATTTGCTAATCCAGAATACTTCCGTAACCTACAATGGATTGCACTACGAGGTGGTGAACCATTGTATGACGAGCGTTGCTATGAAGTACTAAAATGGTTTGTTGATAATGGAATTGCTAAAAACGTTGCACTAGACATCAGCACAAATGCTACAGTATTTGAAGATCGCTTTAAAGAAATATTCAAAGAATTTAAGCATATTGAATTACTAATTAGTATTGAAGCAACCGGCGAACTGTATAGTATTATTAGAGGCGGCAAAGAATACTCATGGGCAGACCTAGAAGATAACTTAGAAAAGTTTTACGCTGAAGATAACATTGAGATTACATTTGCTGTTACAGTAATGACATCTAATATATTTAATCTGGATCAAGTATGGGATTGGTTCTATACAAATCATAGAAAACGTGCTAGTATAAGCATGGCGAATGTTGTTGTTAATCCTGCATATTTGAATATCGCACACATGCCAAGAGAACTAAAAGATTTAGCATTAGAAAAACTATCGCATTTACCGGCAATGGAAATGTGGCCTATCTCTAATAGTAATGTTGATATGTTTGAATATCAAACAGGCATTGACGATATACGTGCAGGACTTACTAGAGATGTAGACGAAGCAGACGTAACAAAGTATTGGGATTTCTATATAAAATATACTAACGACTTAGATAGATTACGCAGTACTGATACATTTAAAGAAATACCAGAATTTAAACCATTTGTTTAAAAGGAGAACATTATGAACAATGAGAAAGTAACAAGCAGAACAGAGATGACTCCACATTACAGTCCGTTTGATCATCTTAGTACAGAAGAAGCTAAGAAGCTAACAGAGATATTTGAAACAAATGGTAACAGCATTTGGAATAATCCGTTTTACGAACATGTAGTTGAACACGTATTTGGCAAAATGGATATCTTTAGTATGCAAGACGAATGTGATGCATATTTAGAATTGTATCCAGATTGGATTGAAAGCAGTAAGCTAAACAAAATTGAAGGCTTGCGTAGTTATCCAAATAGGTTTGTAAGCCTAGGAACTACACAAGGAATGGATTGGTGGCACTACTGGTGTCTACAGAATGGACGTGAGTTCCGTATGTTTCGTGGAGAGTATCCGTACAACCGAGATGCAATCCTAGGCGAAGAATGGCTAAGCCATCGTTACATTGATGACAATCCATTACAAAAAGGCGATGCATTGCTTATTAGTTTGCCATTTAGTGGCACTGGTGCAAAGCATAGCAAGATGGAAGAGTCGCTAGACTTCTGTGATGCAAATGATATTCCTGTATTTGTAGACATGGCTTGGTTTGGAACGTGCCACGGTATTGAAATTAACCTTGACAGGAAATGCATTAAGATGGTTGCATTTAGTACTACAAAAGGTCTTAGCTGTGGTAACTGGAGAGCAGGTATTGTATTCAGTAGACTTAACGAAGGCGCACTAGCAGTACAAACAGAATGGAAGCATGGTATTCACTTAAATGTATGTATTGCAAATGAGTTAATGAAAAACTTTAGCCCAGATACTATGCCTAAGAAGTATATGAAAGAACACGTAGAACTATGTGAACACTACGGACTTGAGCCAACTAATACAATACACATTGCACAGGCTCCAGAAGCAGAGCAATGGAAACGATTTAAAAAAGATGGCGTGTACAATAGAGTAAACATTAGACATGCACTTAAAAATTATAAACAAAAAGGCACTTGGTTATAAAATGAATGATAATCCTATTAACATTACCACTACTGATTATCCTATTATAACCAATATGGTGTTTGATAATATTGGTCCGGGCAATTGTGAAGATATGCTTTGGCAGAATGTAATAGATTCAGTAAGTGAAATTGAGCAAAACCAAATAGGCGTAAGTGTAACTCAGAGTTACCAATACACAAAACTAAATGAAGAACCAACTGTTATAACTAGATGGCAAGGGATTAAAACTGAACATGGATCTGAATTTAGAATTGGTCTAGGTATTGGGGTTGCAGGTAGTAAAGAAAGCCCACCTGTAATGTCTGGAAACTTTAAAACAGGTGTTCAAGTTAACACTACACTATCAATACAATCAGTTAAACTAGGATGCATCAATGGCAACTTTGCAATTGAAAAAAATGGCAAATGGTATGCTATTCAAATAGGAGATGAAGTTGTCCAACAGACTACCTAAAAATGCATGTGCGTATCCTTTTAAAGCGGGTATGATTATGCATGGGGTTCCAACTACACCTTGTTGTAGATTCCACGATAGGTTTCTAGAGGAGAGCGACAAAGAACATGTTAACGTGTATGGTGAGATGTTTACTGATATACGTGAAACTATGATGCGTAATGAATGGCATCCTGGTTGTTACAAATGTAAAGCAGATGAAGAAACTAAAGGTAGCAGCATGCGAACTGAAGCAGATGAGTTCTTTACAGACTTTACTGATGAGGTGCGTTTAGAGTATTTAGAAATTACAGTTGGTAGATTATGTAACTTAGCATGTCAAACCTGTGGACCAGAGTTTAGTCATAATTGGGATGAGGACTATCTCAATTATAATAAAAATTCACAGGCCGCAATAGATTTGATTACTAAACTAAAAAAGAATCAAGTAGTAGATTTTGATGCAATTGACTTAGATGCACTTAAACACTTAAAGCATATGAAAGTTACAGGTGGTGAACCATTTTTGCACCCACAGTTTATGAAGTTTGTTGTAAGACTTGCTGATGCAGGATTAGCCCCACAGATACATATGGAAATTTTTAGTAACTGTACATGGTGGCCAAAGAAGGCAGAGTATGATGCATTGTTTCAATACAAAGAACTTATACTTAGCATGAGCATTGATGCACATGGCGAACTAAATGACATGATACGTTATCCTAGTAAATGGGACAAAGTAGAGGACACATTAGACAAGTGGTTGGCATTTAAAGAAGACCACCCAGACAAAGTAAGAGTTAATATTGCATGCACAGTAAGCGTGATGAACATTTTATATTTGTATGATTTTGTTGTTTGGGCCCGAAATGTAAAACGAGTAAATAATGTTATACTACAAACCGTATACGAGCCACACAATCTAAGTGTAACACACTGGCCTGATTGGTTCAAACAAAAACTATTAGATGCATTTCGTTATCAATACAACGAAACTGTTATCAATCCAAACCGCGTAAACAAGATGAAGAAGCTGGTAGAAGATATGTGTAAGCCAAACGAAGTAGAAGACTATAGTGCAGCTTATCTTGCTAATTTGAAACACATTTGGAAAATGCGTGGATTCGATTTTAACCAACCTTGCTTACGAAGATTAAAAACTTTGTGTGAAGCAGAGTACAAAGATAGAATAGAGTATATACCTTACTAATGATTAATAAAGATAATCTAAAAAATAGCAAAACGTTTTGCATGTTACCGTATATGCATATCTACGGTAGTGCTGGCGGCAACATGGTTCCATGTTGCGAAGCACAAGAAACACCATTGAACAACCCTAGCGAGTCAGCAATTGAGAGCTGGAATAACGACAACTATAGAGAGCTAAGAAGGGCCTTAGCAAATGACGAAAGACCAGAACGCTGCGCAGTGTGCTGGCACAACGAGGACAGTGGAATCGTTAGCAATCGCCAACAATGGGAACATGACAACTGGAATACATTTGCAGATAAGATAGAAGTAAACGACGATTACAGCGTCAACAACCCGCCTTACTGGGTGGAACTTAAAGTAAGTAACTTCTGTAACCTGAAGTGTATTATGTGCAGTACACACAGCACATACAAGCGTGTAGCTGACTTAGATATTATAAGTAAATATCAAACAGACGGCCACGAAACAAGACTATTAAGGCCTACCGAATTGTTTGCAAGTTTAAATGAATGGCCAGAGTTATGGGATACAGTTCATACTCTACAGTTTACAGGTGGCGAGCCTATTATTAACAAAGAACACTACGAATTATTAGCAGGAATACCACAGCATATTAAGAAGAAAATTAGGTTACGATATGCAAGCAATCTAAGTTATATTAAATTTAAAAAGTATGACTTGATTAAAATATGGAACGAATTTAAACATGTTAACATCAAAGTAAGCATGGATGGAATCGGTGATGTATACAATTATATTAGACAAGACGGGGATTGGGATACAGTGTATGCTAACATGCTTGCATTAAATAACGAACCCGGAATAGATGTTGCAGCAGGTATTACAGTGCAGGCACACAACGTATATCAAATGCCAGAGTTTTTTAAGTTTTGGAAAGATAGCCCAGTTGACTTAAAGTTTATTACAGCTAATATATTACAAACACCTAGCTATCTAAGTCCAGCTATTTGGCAGGGTGAATACAAGGAAGCTATTATTCAAAAGCTAAGATCACATCAAGCAGAGCATCCAGAGATGGATAGGTTTGCTACCTACATGGAAAACAATACAAGTAGGTACATGATTTATGCTAGAATGCGTAAATACACAAGAGATATTGAAGGAAGATACAAACAAGATATTAACCTAAAGCAAATGGTCAAGACATATTTAAATATGCCACTAGAAGGCATGGATATTGTAGCAGAAGAAAACGAAAGACAAAGTAAATAAACCCTTGGAGGAAAATATGAATTATCAAGAATCACTTGACGCAGCAGCCAAGTTTAAAATTACTGCAAGAAACTATGCTGATACACCAGTGCCAGCAGACCTAGTACAACACTTATTGAACATCGGAACAGGCGGCCCATTTAAGCAAGGTAGACGATACTTTGACTTAGTAGCAATACAAAGCCCAGCGTTATCAAACGCAATATGGACGAATACAGTTCGCCCAGGTGAAGATGTTGAACTAATTAAAGAACATAAAGTATACAACGATGGTACACCAGTTACAATAGTTGGCAACGCACAAGTGTTGGCACCAGTATTGTTTGCATGGATCAAATTGAAGAAACCAACACCAGCTGAACCAGACGAGCCATATTATACAATGAAAGAAGGTGAACTAGCGTATGACGAAATGCAAAACTCTATGATGGGAGTAGGGTCATCAATGGGAATGTTGGGATACGAAGCTAACAGACTTGGACTTCGTACAGGTAACTGCTTATGCTTCGATGACGCACCTATCAGTGAACTAGTAAAAACACATATGCTAGATGTTCATGGTATTACTTATTTAGCCGAAGATGAAGTTACATTGTTACTAGGATGTGGCTATCCTAATCCAGATATGGATATTAGAGAACATCCTATGATTAAAGACCATGATTATCATACTAGACCACACGATAGAGATGATCCAAAAACTTATATCTTAACTACTTTAGCTATGGACGCAGAAGTAGATGGAACATAAAGAAGCATACAAATATTTTTGGATGATAAAAGGACACCTTAATTCATCAGAATCAACAGTGTTATCTTGTGCGGAAGATTACTTTAATCGTGTGTGGCGAGCAGGCTGTGACGGAGCACCACTACCAGAGTGGGAAGAAGGATTTGAAGAAGCATACAAAAGAAGAATGAATAAATGACTACTGAAGATAAAATTAATGCACTTGAATATTTTACTAAAATACATTTTGTAACATACCAAATAGTAGAATGTGGACTGTTAGAATACTTTCGTATGTTACGTAATAATGAAAACAGTGAATTTTTAAATGAGTTACATACGCATGATGATGTAATGAAATATTCATATGTAGTTAGAGATACTCATCAAAAGAAGATAATAAAATGAAACAAGGTCAACAAAGTTGGGAATATAATCACGTAGATTTAGCATGGCCTATAGTACATGCATTTCTTCCGTTAGATAAAGAACTCAACGACACCCCTATACTAAAACAAAAACTAAGTATGCTCCAGGATGTAGAATGCAATAACCATTTGCGTGGAGGCATTGTTAATGTGTATAACAAGTATGATGCAAGCTGGTTAATAGCTATGCAAAAACTAGGATACAAATATGCGTGTGTATGGTTCGAAGGTGTATGGCCAGATAATGAATCATTTAATTTAGGATTACTTGATGAGATTGATCGCTACAATAGAGAAGACCCAGAATGGATTGTTGCAGGACAATTACAATTACATGATGACATATATCCTTATTTTACAAGATCGTTTATTATAATAAACATACCACATTGGCTTACTCATAAAAGTATAAGTCCATTTTGGGAATCAGAACACCACCCGCAAAGTATAAATTATGATTCAAGTTTAAACCACGAGGATAGTCAATATAGACTTAACGTAGATCCAGATTGGAAGTTTGATGATGAACCACTAAAGCCAGGACAGTTTATGTGGCAACACAACTATGGTGCATGTTGGGTACAATGGAGCTTTATTAATAATCTTACAGTTTGGGGTATCTCAAATGAACTTATGGATAAAGTATTCACACCACAGGCAGCACAAGGAAGTAAAGACTTTGAAAAAGGTATTACTGGCAACGAATATGATGCAGGTGAAATTTCATTAGGAGCAGAGAGATTAATAAGAAGATTGCATGCACCTAGTAGCCCAATTTACTTTGTTAATACAGAGCCTAGTAGCCCAAGTATTTCACAGCAAGCACTAGATACTAAGTTTGACCAGTATGTGGGCTGTACGGCGGGATTTAAGCTTCTGTACTACGCTTACAAGTACGGTATGACACAGAACACACGCTTTGTATGGTTTGATTTTGATGCAGACAGCGTACAATTTAAGCGTGATACAATAAAGCATTGGGATGGAATAGACTTTCCTAAATGGGTTGATGGATGGATACATGCACACCCAGGGTGTAACAATCGTTTAAGAGATATGGTACACGAACGTTGGTCGATTGTTATTGATTACTTTGATGGGCCAGTTGCATGGCTAGAATTTTGGAATAAAGTAAAGCAATGTAACCATCAGTATTTTAATATCGATCTAATTTATAATCACGATGAAATGTTTGAACAAATGGACGACAGCAAAACATTATTTTGGAGCAGTAATATTTACAGCTATATTACACCAAAACTTATGGCAAAGCCGTTTGCACTTGAAACAAGTTTTACACAAATGATAGAAAGAGTATGTAGTACACATAATGAGAGTTGGTTTAGTGGAACTGATATTAATGATAACGATTTAATGTGCCCTGCTAACGTAGTTCTTAGTGCAACTGATAATAGAGGAATAGGACTAGAATAATGTATTTAAAATTACCACCATTGCAAACAGATAAGAAATTAATACACATATTTTTTGACGAAGTATTACATCCTGCACTACAAAATGAAGATGAATACGCAGGTAAATTAAAAAAGTTAATGGAAATTAACATAACCAATAGTACTGCTTATCCATGCTTACATGCACCTAAGTGGAGTGACAACGGCCTTGTAAATGCACTTGGGCAAGTAACAGATCTTGGATATAAACATGCAGTGATTTGGTATGATGGCACATGGCCCGGCACTGGTGAATTTGAAGATGAAGTTATTAATGCAATAGATACTAAATGGAATCAAACTGATTGGCTAGCTGCTGGACATATTATTAATCGTCACAATCAAGGCGATGCTCCGCAGTGGAACGAACAATGTGTAATAATTAACTTGGATGCATTAGTTCCAAATGACTTTAAAAATCAGTTTCAGTTCTTCTCTAATCGTTTACATACTTTTCATTCAGAGGATTGGGTATATGTATCATCAAAAGAAGATATGCACGATGACTATACGCCACTATGGGTAGCAAGTGAAGATGCTATGTTAGAAGCTGGGTATGCCACTAGAACATTACCAGTAGAATGTAGCAATGGCATACTTAATGCATTATTTCCTGTAGCATTTAAAAATGGATTAGTAATACACAACTTAGATTATAATATACGTAATGAAAAGATATGCTGTTATGTAGAAGATGATTTAGAATTTACAAAGAGCTGGTTTTTTGATTATGATTTAAACACAAGACTAACACTAGACGAAAGTCGCAGTTTTGGATATGACAAAGTGTCTGAAGATAAACGTGAACTGTTTCAATACAAAGTAATGGACACACATATAATGTATGTTACAAATACAGAAGATGTGCCGTATGGCGAACAGTTAGGTATTGATACACTAGTTGTACCATGCAGTGGGTTACATCAATATAAACAGATTAGTAATAACAGTGATACTATCCAACGTATTTTATGGACAGACTTTAGTCCGTTTGGAATTGGATGGCAAGAATATGTATTAAAAAATTGGGATGGATTAAACTTCCCACAGTTCTATGAGGATAACTTTCATGTTATTATGGACCTAGGATTACCTAGTAAAGAGTTTATTAACTATGACGAAGAAAACGCATTAGACTTTATTGACAGCTACGAAACAGAGGAAGAATGGCTCAAGCAGTGGGCCTGGATTAAGACATTAGATCATCAATTTGTTAAGATCGATGTAGTAAAAGAATGGAAGCGATTAGCTGAACTAATTGGGCACGATCACAAAGCACTAGTGCAGTTAAGTAATATTTGGCAGTATGAGATTAATTATATAAACTCTCCTGCTTTTAACGCCCAAGTGGCATTTGTTGATCTATTCAACGAGTTATTGAAAAATAACAAAACTATATATTTCTCTGGAGATACACCAGGCGGCATATTTTACGAAGAACAGAACATGCGCCTACTGCCGGGAATAGTGTAAAGGAACAAAACAATGATTGATTATAAACGTTTAGCATATTGGGAAGCAATTGACGAAGAGTCAAAGGAATGGTTCTACGCTAATGAACGTAAACATTCACAACGCTCGCCTGGTAGTGCTGATGAAGTACAACTTGAACTTGATGAACCAGACAACTATGATTACATCTCGGACAATACAAAAGTACCGTGGGTAGCATTGCCAGAAATTAATGTACCTTGGCGAGAAATATATGCAGAAGCAATACACTTATTAGAAGCAGAGTGTTTTAGTCTACACAGAGCCAATAGCGGTGGTGGCTGGCTAAGTTTATGTATGCACGGAATGAGTAGCGTACATACAAATGTGCCAGAAGACTACGACTTGCCAGATAGTGCAGAAGAAGAATTAAGTGACTGGACAGACATTGCAAAGTTTTGTCCAATAACAAAAGAGTGGATGCAAGATGAGATGTTGTATAATCATTTTACCCGTGTACGGTTTATGGCGTTGCTACCAGGTGGTTGGATTAGACCACATGCTGATAGAGAACGTATGACAGGACTTGGAGCAACTAATGTTGCTATTAACAACCCAGATGATTGTAAATTAGTAATTGAAGACTACGGCACTATGCCGTTTGTTCCAGGTAGAGCAATGAAAATAAATACAGGACATCATCATGCAGTATGGAATCGTAGTAACACTCCACGCATACATATGATATTTGACGGATCACCATCTGATCAATTTAAAACTTTAGTAAACAATAACTATGCCAAAATGTTCAATATTTAAAAACGGAGTCACAATCAGTCCTACAGGAGCTGTCAGGCCTTGTTGTGCGTTTGAAGTAAAAGAAGGAACAAAAAACTTGTTCTGGGATGATGATTGGCAAACACGTCATACTGAATGGAGTAAGCGTAGCGAAACAGAATGGTTAGATGAATGTGCTGAATGTAAACTAAGTGAAGAAAATACAGGCAAAAGTTTACGCACAAGGTACAATGAAATATTTGAACACGAAGTAGGCATTAAGCATTGGGACTTAAAGATAAACAATACTTGCAATTTTGCTTGCAGAATGTGCGACCAAACTAGTAGCAGTACTTGGGCTAAAATAGTTCGCGACAATGAAGCTGAATGGGAAACTTATTATGATGTTAAAAATACAACACGGTGGGCAAGCGAAGCAATAGAATTTACAGATTACATGCTTGATGCTAGTCATGTAAAGTTTACAGGTGGTGAGCCATTTATGATACCACAAGTAAAGAAAATAATACAACGACTGATAGACGAAGATGTTGCACCAGCTATTACATTAGAACTTATTACAAATGGAAGCCACGATTTAAGAGTATGGAGTCATTTGTTTGAAAAATTTAAAAGAGTTAACATAAACATAAGTATTGAAGCAGTAGGCGACAGATATGAATACATACGACCAGGATCAAGCTGGTTGACAACTAGCGAGAATGCTGTTATATTTAATAAGCAGAAACCTAGCAATACATATCTGACTGTAACTGTACTACCCATGGTGTTTAACAGAAACAATTTAGATGAAGTAGTTGATTGGTGTAAAGCTAACAAAATTATGCATTATGTATCTACACCAGTAATTGATCCTGCATTTATGTCACCAGACGCAATGCAAAATGGAATACTAAGAAAGACATTAATAAAACAAAGCAAAATTATGGATAAAATACATGGAACAAACTACCAAGATTTTATTTAATAAATAGCAGTAGAGAAACATATGACAAAACTTGAAGCTTTAATTACAAAATGGTATACTAAACTATTTGGGGAACCAACTGTAGTACATTATCTAACTGGTAAAAGCACCAAATCAAAAGAGAATAATAATGAAAACAAATAAGCCCTTACCAAGTGATACATTTTGTGTACTACCTTTTATGCATGTAGCAACAAATGCTGCAGGTAGCTTCAGAGTATGTTGTAACAGCAATCCAAATGCTAATCAAATTTTAGTACCAGAAACCCAGAAGCCATATAAAATATACAAGCACGATGTTGAAGAAGTATGGAACAGTCCTACATATACAACAATACGTAAACAGTTTATTGATGGTGAAAAACCTGAGATGTGTGTACGTTGCTTCCGTGAAGAAGATGCAGGTATTCGTAGCCCACGTGCAGGCTTTAATGAAAAATGGTGGACAGATGATGTTAAGGTAGATGTTGAAATTCCTGTAGATGTGCGTTATGTAGATTTACGTTTAGGCAACCTATGTAATTTAAAATGCAGAATGTGCAATCCATGGGCAAGTAGTATGTGGATAAAGGATTGGAACGCAGTAGTACCAACAGCAAAGCTGGATCCACCACAAGAAATTACAGGCGAAACATTAAAGTTTATGAACATAATGACTGAATGGCCTGATTACAAACAAACTGGATTAAATTTTCAAAACATTGCACATACAGTTGAAGAGATTTACCTAACTGGTGGCGAACCTACACTAGCAGTATCACAATATAAATTATTAGATTATTGCATTGAACACGACTTAGCAAGCAACATTAAGCTAAAGTACAACACTAACCTAACAAACATTCCACAAAAGATGATTGACTATTGGAGTCATTTTAAACGTGTGCAACTTAATTGCAGCATTGATGCAGTTGGAGCCAGAGACAGATACATTAGGTATCCTAGTTCATGGAAGAAAGTAGTAGAAGTATTTGATAAGTTAATGACAATTGACTCAGTGGACATACAAATACATTGTACAATACAAGCATTGAATGTAGTAGCATTGTCAGAACTATTAGACTTTGCGGAGTCAAGAGGATTAACAGGCGATCAGGTATATTTAAATATATTGAATCACCCTCGTAGCATGAACATACAATTACTACCAAAAGAATTAAAACAGTTAGCACAAGACAATTTAGAAAACTACAGGCATTGGCCAAAAGTAGATGACGTTATAACATATATGTGGACAGAAGATTCACATGATGCACTTTGGCAAGAGTTTGTTGATTACAATCTCAAAATGGATGAACTACAACGTGGTAAACTACTTGAAGCATGTCCTGAGTTTGAAGGATATATAGATGTCTAAAACAATAATATGTACAGGTAATCCAGAAACAGGCTTAGCAAGTGCTATTGCTAAACGCTGGCCCGATACAGTATTTGTTGGTAGAACTACATGGGGCTACGATTTAACTGAAAATGGCTATAGAGAGAAGCTTGCAGAAAAGGCTCTTAACTTTGACGTTTTTATTAACTCTAGTGCATTATGGCGCTTCAATCAAACCCTGGTACTAGATACAGTCTATAAAGACGCTTTAAGACACCTTAAACGACTACATATAGTTAATTTAGGCAGTACAACTGACCGGGCCACGAAGGGTAGCGATTGGCTCTATCAACAGGAAAAAAAGGCCCTACGTTCAACAAGCAATGCAATGGGCTTAAAAAGCATTTGGCAAGGTGGCCCTAAGGTAAGTTACATTACATTTGGCACATTAGAAAATAATGCACACAAGCACCCTGGACGTAAAACAATGACACTAGACGAAGCCGTAGACTTAATTGAATATGTAATCAACATGCCAGATCATTTATCAGTTAATGAACTTAGTGTGGATCCATTACAGGTATGATTAATACAACAGTATTAATGTTTAGCCCTGGCGCTGGTGGAATGTTTCTGAGTTACATACTGTCAAATAATGAGAACTATGTACAGTCAGATACAAACGAATATTTTCCTTATGCAGATGATGTTCTCATACATCAAAGGCATCATGGAGACAATTCGTGCAGGATGTTCCCCACAGGCACCGCTGATGGTCCACCAGTTGATCCCATTGAAGGCCCACAAGTAAAATTTGGAAGTCTTGTAATAATGCATGGATGGGAACTAGAATCATTTTTAAAACAGCGAGAAGCAGAAAATGATACAGATTTTACCATAATTTCGTTAAATACAAATAGTATTGAAATGTTAGAGTTTATTAATAAACTAGTAGAGATAAAAAGAGATATCTTACAACCAAATGGATATAATACTACTGGATGGGAAGTAGCTAACGATATGTATAAAAACTTTGAACACACTATAACACACACAATAGATTACAAAAAGTTATTCATAGATAGAGATACTACAGAAATGCAACACCTAATTAACTGGACACAATCTCCGGTAACAATAGAAAAGTTGACTGAAGAACTAGTTGCTTACACAGACCGAAATATACAACTAATAAAAGAGCACGATAAAAGGAATAATGATGCAACAGGATAAAGACGAATTAAAATGGAGTAATTACGATTTTACTAAAATACCATTTGATGATTTGATACAAGTAGGGCAACGTACTTTATTATATCGTGACTTATTTACAGTGAGCTGGTTACTAGGACGTTTTTGTAATTACAACTGTAGTTACTGTTGGCCTTATGCACGTAGTAGTCGTAAGGATCACCGTCCTACAGAACTTAATCTAAAAACAATTGATGAGATTAAACGTCAAGCTCGTGGTAATGGATTTAACAGTTTTCACTTTAGTTTAAGTGGAGGCGAACCTACATTCCATCCCGGCTATTTAGATATGTTGCAGCACCTTGCAGATGATGTACACAACACAAATTATACAAGTGTACACATGACAACCAATATGAGTCGTCCACTAAAGTGGCACGAAACTTATGTGCAGTATGCAAGTAAATTTCACAGAGCTAGTATTACAGCTAGTTTGCACACTGAGCATGTTGACTCAAAAGAAAAGATGCAAGAGTTTGCAGATAAATTAATGTTCTGCCAAGAGCATGATATACAAGTTACAATCAACCAAGTTATGGTACCTGAATGGTTCGACAGAGATTGGGAAAATGCTTTATTCTTCCATGAACAAGGAATTAACGTAACACTCAAACCACAGTCAGATCCAACAGCGAGTAAGATTGTAGACGGATACACAGAAGAAAACCTTAAAACACTACACAACGGAATGCCGCAACGTAGTTATACAGAAGTAAAAGCAGCAAAAGCTAACATAGTTGAACGTCCTAAACCAAACTTTGAAATGCCAGAATATACTATTGGTAGAAACGATGCTAGTGTTCCATGGAACATGCAAGTAGAGTTTACTGATTCAAAAAATAAAAAATGGTACATGGACCAAGCAGAACGTTTCAATGCTTTTAACTTTAATAACTTTGAAGGTTGGATGTGTAACAGTGGATACCAAGGAATTATTATTAGAGAGCCAGATGGAAGTATTAAGCGTAGCTATAGTTGCCACGATCAGCCATTAGGTAATATTGAGACAGGTTTTAAGCTATTTGATAAGCCAACTATATGTACCACTCGTAGTTGTGTTTCAAGTGCAGATAGTAAGATACCAAAACGTAAGGTATAAATACATATATGTTAAGTACAAAGTTAAAGAGCCCAATTGCAGAACTGACCCAAAGTGCCAAAGGTTTATTGTTTGCCGAACTAAGTCAGATTGCATATTATCCAAAAAAAGATGCTACTAAGCTAGCAAAGTCTATAGGATTTACAACGGTTGAATTTTATGAAATAAACGGCGCTGAAGCATATCGCTTTATGAACAAGCATGATATGGTATTAGCATCCAGAGGTACACAACCAACTCAGTACAATGACGTTAAAGCAGATGCCAGAGCATTTCCTGTTGTTGCAGAAACTGTAGGTAGAGTACATGGTGGCTTTAAAGGCGAAGTAGACAAGCTATGGGATATGATTAAAGAAGATATTATTAGAGAGCAAGCAAAACGTGCAATATGGATGTGCGGACATAGTCTTGGTGCAGCAATGAGTACAATTATAGCTAGTCGTTGTAGAGGCGACACTGCATTAAACAATCCTAAAGAATTACATACATATGGATCACCAAGAGTTGGATGGAGAACGTATCTAGCTAATTTTCCATTCACGCATTATCGTTATGTTAACAATGCAGACATCGTAGCTAGAGTCCCATTTTTAATATTTGGTTATATTCATCACGGACAATGTCAATATTTTAATCACTATGGCAACCTTAGAAACTTAACAGGATGGCAACGTGTTAAAGATGTATGGCGTGGGATTATTAGAGGACTGTTTAAGGGTAAAGTAGATTCATTCACAGATCACAATATTAAACAGTACGTAGAACATTTGCACAAACGAGTTAACGGTGCTGAAAAACCACAACCATCATTAACCGCAACATACGTTGCACCAATAGTTACTCTTAAAAAACCAAAAAAAGATTAGGATTCTAAATTGGATATTTCAAAAATAAATCAGTTCGGTGACTTTTATCAAATTGATGCCGGCTTTGATGTAGACAAATTACTAGGCGAAGTCGACATACACAAAGATAAATGGTCAAAGTATAATCCACGCAAAGACTGGATTAAACGTGACGGCCTGTGTATTATTAACGAACGTGGCAAATGTGGACCTGGTCCTGCACTAGATAGTCTAGGCGAATGGAATAGAGAATATGGAACAAGTTACACAGAAAAAGACTTTAACGTTCCTACTGAATTATATCACAGTAGCCCACAGCTACAAAAAGTAATTGGTCCTATGTTAGATTGGAGTGTTAGATCACACTTCCTAAGACTACCACCAGGTGGATACTTCCCACCACACAGAGATCACGTGTATGGCGAACAACCTAGTTTTAGACTTATATGGGCTTTAGAAAATTGCAACCCACCTCATTGTAGATTTATACTAGATGACACTACATTAAATTTTGAATACGGTGAATGCTACGTAGTGAACACTACCAAGGTACACACTTTGTTTAACTGTGGTACTAAGCACGACAGTCTTTGGTTAGTAGTTAATGCACAGGTAACTGATGAAAGTATTAGATTTGTACAAGATAGATTAACAGAAAGATGAAACATTCTTTCGACTTTGCATTGACAACATATTGTCAAGCTAAGTGTAGAAGTTGTGCAAGAACCCATGACGACACTGGCGAAAAGCAACATTGGTTGCCATTGCAACACATGAATTTAGATCAGTTTCGCAATACACTTGAATCAGCAAACAATAAAATAACCTACGATATGATTGAATTTTGTGGTGAATTTGGTGATCCTATGATGCATCCAAAAGTAGACAACTTCATAGAAACTGCATTAAACTATGCTCCATTAGTAGAGATCTCTACTAATGGTGGATTACGTAATAGTGATTGGTATGCATCTATCGGAGAGAAGTATAAAAATAAATGTCGCATATGGTGGGCATTAGATGGCGCCACACATGATGTTAATTGGTTGTACAGAGAAGGTGTCGACTTTAACAAAGCCATAGACAACCTAACTGCATTTACAAAAGCAGGTGGTTGGAGTACATGGATGTATTTGATATTTGATTGGAACTGGCATCAAGTTGCTATTGCTAAACAGATGGCAGACGAACTAGGCATTGCTATTATATTTCGTTACAACAATAGAAGCCATGGATTAATAACAGATACTAATATGAAACTAAGCAAAGAATTTAACAAACAGCATGATATTAAAATAGGGTTCGAAGATGACATGTAATATTCACTGTCATGCACATAATACTAAACGCCGCAATTGGGAAGTAACTCCCGAAGGCAGAGTTTGGCCTTGTTGCTATTTTAGTAATGCATGGGATACTAGAACTGAACCCAACACAAGCACTACTGACTTTTTTAATGACCAGAGAATGCAAAAGTTAATGAAAGATGATTTTCATTGGAATAGTTTAGAGCATCATGCATTAGATGATATCATCGCACATGAAGTATTCCAAACTCATATATTTTATGAGGGATGGAGCAGTGACAACCCACCACCACTTTGCGTAACAAACTGTAGTGAAGATTAAGTCGTAAAAAAACGCCTCGTAAGACGCTCTCTCACACCCCTTTAAATATTACTTACACCAAGATTCTTTTTTGTCTCCGTAGTATTCACGTGCATAACCTTTTGCAATAAGAGCATGTCTTAGACTCTTACCATCAATAATTATGTCACCTAATACACGACCTCCAAACTTGTCCCATTTGTAAATGGCTACTTTAATAACCTCACCATTGGCAATCATTTTTTTAGTAAACTTACTAGCTTTTTCGCCTAGTGCTTTTTCGCTATCGCATTCACCTCTCCAACTCTTTTCTGGTGTATCAACACCAAATACTCTAATACTTAATTCTTGTTTAAGAGGATCAGGTAAAAAGTTTGCTTCAAATGCAACAGTGTCTCCGTCAATGATTCGAGTAATTGGAAAATCGTACTCTACCATTTTTACTTCTTTTGCTGCGAAAGCTGGCCCAGTGAGCAAGCATGCAACTAACATTGCTGTTATATATTTCATAATAATCTCCTTGTTGGCGCTTGTTTTTCGAACTCTGACAAGACATTCATCTTCTCTTCTAATAAGTTCTCTAAACTATTTATCGCAGCACGTTTCTCATCACTTGCGCCTTCGTTGAATGCTATGATTGCATTCTCAAGTATTTGCATGTCTTTTAGTAAATCTACCATTATACCTCTACCACTGCAATTACACCTGGGTTAATCCATTCTGCAAACAATCCGTTGTCTGCTAGTACATTTGTGATCAGTGTATTAACACCAAACAGTCCCATGCCCATATTGTTATAATCTGCCCAGACTGTTTCGTTTGCATCTTCGCAGTTCATTTCAGCACTAATGCGAAACTTATCCATATTGCCATAGTCGTCACCCTCTAATACTGGGCAACCCATATTTTTTAACTTAGTAAATGCGTTTTTATAATTGCGTTGCATTAGTCTAACCTCGAACCTGCATATGCTTTAAAGCCAAATGATTCAAAAACTTTAGCGGCTGCACTTGCACCAGCTTCTTTAACATCAACGTTTTGAACATTAATACTAGCTGGATTCCAAATCTGAAATGCTTTAGTATAATCTTGCTCAATACCAGCGGCTTTCATATTACGACCTAACTTAGTGTTACCTTTAACACCGTGAATATTAACCCAAGCAAATCCACAAGGATAAGTATCTTTACCATCTAGTTTTTCTACAAAGTAATCACCAGCGGCTTCGTATGCAGCTTTTTTTGCTTTAGCAACTATGTCTTTAATTTCGTTTATTGTGTATTCCATATTAATTCTCCGGTAGTT
>TARA_R110001606_G_scaffold1937_23_pt1 | contig 25816 bp, 23 predicted proteins | sample TARA_R110001606 | Tara Oceans TARA_R110001606 (sample SAMEA4398315) | marine metagenome | biome: Polar Biome; feature: [SRF] surface water layer (ENVO:00010504); material: water (ENVO:00002006), including particulate matter (ENVO:01000060) such as... | depth 5 m
CGTGTAACACGGCGCCGCGAGGAGAAAACAAGAATGAATACGCAACGCGCTTTGATCCGAATCGGCGCTCTCGCCGCCGCCTTGTTCCCGACGCTGGCACTGGCCCAGGAACCGCCCGCGCTGAGCGCCGGTGATACCGCCTGGATGCTGACCTCCACGGCGCTGGTGCTGCTGATGATCATTCCCGGGCTGGCGTTGTTCTACGGCGGCCTGGTGCGTTCGAAGAACCTGCTCTCGGTGATGATGCAGTGCTTCGCCATCACTGGCCTGATCACCGTGCTGTGGTTCGTGTACGGCTACAGCCTGGCGTTCGACACCAGCGGCATGAGCGCCGGCACGCTCAATCTGCATTCCTTTATTGGTGGCCTGGACAATCTGTTCCTCAACAAGCTCACCAAGGAAGCGCTGATCGGCGCCTTCCCGGAAAGCGTGTTCGTGACCTTCCAGATGACCTTCGCGATCATCACCCCGGCGCTGATCGTGGGCGCCTTCGCCGAACGCATGAAGTTCTCGGCCATGCTGATCTTCATGGGCGTGTGGTTCACCCTGGTGTACGCGCCCATCGCGCACATGGTGTGGAGCGGTGACGGCGCGCTCATGTGGGATTGGGGCGTGCTCGATTTCGCCGGCGGCACGGTGGTGCACATCAATGCCGGCATCGCCGGTCTGGTCGCCTGCATCATGCTCGGCAAGCGCAAGGGCTACCCGTCCTCGCACATGGCCCCGCACAACCTGGGCTACACCCTGATCGGCGCGGCCATGCTGTGGGTCGGCTGGTTCGGCTTCAACGCCGGCTCCGCGGCCGCCGCCGACGACACCGCCGGCATGGCCATGCTGGTGACCCAGATCGCCACCGCTGGCGCGGCTCTGGCCTGGATGTTCGCCGAGTGGGTGGCGCACGGTAAACCCAGCGCTCTGGGCATCGCCTCCGGCGTGGTGGCGGGGCTGGTGGCGATCACCCCCGCCGCCGGCACCGTCGGCCCGGCCGGGGCGCTGATCATCGGCATCGCCGCCGGCCTGATCTGCTTCTTCTGCGCCACTACCCTGAAGCGCAAACTGGGCTACGACGACTCCCTGGACGTGTTCGGCGTGCACGGCGTCGGCGGCATCGTCGGCGCGATTCTCACCGGCGCCTTCGCCGCCCCGGCACTGGGTGGCTTTGGCGACGTGCGCAACATCGGCGCCCAGCTCTGGATCCAGGTGCAGGGCGTGGCGTTCACGGTGATCTACACCACCATCGTCACCTTCGTGATCCTTAAGGTGATCGACCTGGTGATCGGCCTGCGCGTCAGCGAAGAAGACGAAACCATCGGCCTGGACCTGTCCCAACACGACGAACGCGGCTATAACCTGTAAGGACGCGGCACGCTACACGCAACACGCTTGCACGCACGACCCCGCCCCCTGGGCGGGGTCGTGGTTTGCGGGACACCGTGCCCGCCCCACCCACTGAAAACTGAACACTGAAAACTGAAAACCGCCCCCAGGACGGCATAGCGCCCCGCCACCGCCATCCGCTACCATGCCATCCTGATCAACCCCTCGGAGCCGTCCCATGCAAGACCAGCCCTTTCTTGATCGTCTGATGAACGACATCAGCCGCCATCTGCCCGCCGATCTGGGGCGGCTGCGCCAGGAGGTGGAGCACAGCGTGCGCGCGGTGCTCAACGAGACGATGACGCGCCTGGATCTGATCAGCCGGGAAGAGTTCGAGATCCAACAGCAGGTGCTGGAGCGCACCCGCGCGAAACTGGAGGCGCTGGAAAAGCAGGTCGCCGAGCTTGAGGGCGATGCGGCCCCGGCCGCCGCGGGCCGGGGCGCGCCGGATCAGGGTTGAACCGGGGGCGTGACAATATTGAAGCTGGGTTCGAACTGATCGAGCAGCGAGAACAGGGTCGCGGCCTTGCCGTTGTCGCCCTGCATCGTCATCAGCCCCTGCTCAATCGCCTCGGGGATAGTCAGTTCACCCACACCGACCCGGTCCAGGGTCGCCTTGTCCATGCTCAGATCCGCGTCGGCCTGGGGGTGGCGGCGGTCCGCCAGGTGAGTGAGCACGCCGTTGCGCACCGTCAGGGCGAAGTCCCGGTCCAGGTCGGGGAAGCGCCAGTTGAGCGTCATCGGATGCCGCGCCGCCTTCTCGGTGTTCAGGCGCACCGCCAGGAATGAGAAAAACAGGTCCGGGGTCAGCGCCCGCACCAGATCCGGCGCGCCGCCACCGCGTACCCGCTTAACGCCGTTGCGCAGCTCCTGGGCGCCGGTCAGGTAAGCGTTACGCCAGGTGGTGTTTTCGCTCTGATACCCGAGCTGCTCCAGCGCGTCCGCCTGCAGCAGACGTGCCTCTTTGTTGTCCGGATCGGCGAACACCACCTCGTTGACGATCTGCGCCACCCAGCGGAATTCGCCGTTCTCGAACGACGCCCGGGCTTTCTCCAGCACCGCCTCGGCGCCGCCCATCCATTCAATGGTGCGCTTGGCGGCCGGCACCGGGGGCAGCGGATTAAGATGCGCCGGGTTGGCGTCGTAAAAGCCCATATAGCGCTGATACACGGCGCGCACGTTGTGGCTGACCGAGCCGTAATAGTCGCGGGCGTACCAGCGGCTGGCCAGGGGCTCGGGCAGGCTTTTCAGGCGCTCGGCGATGTCCAGCGGCGTCAGCCCGTGGTTGAGCAGGCGCAGGGTTTCGTCATTGAGAAAGGCGTACATGTCGCGCTGGTCGGCGAGAAATTCGCGAATGTTGTCCGCGCCCCAGGTGGGCCAATGGTGCTGGGCGAACAACACGTCGCTGCGGTCACCGTAGCGCACCAGGGTCTCGCCCAAATAGTAGGCCCACACCCGCGGGTCGCGCACCAGCGCGCCACGGATGGTCAGAATGTTGTGCATGCACTGGCAGGCGTTCTCGGCCACGCACAACGCCCGCCACTGCGGGAAATAGAGATTCATTTCCGAGGGCGCCTCGGTGCCCGGGGTGAGCTGGAACTCGATTTCCACGCCGTCGATCACGTGATTTTCGATCGGCTCGACGATGCTGTGCGTCGGCGCGATCAATGTCACCGTGCCCCGTGACGTGCCCTTACCCAGGCCCGCGTCCACCTGCCCGCGCTCGCTGCGCGGCAACAGGCCACCATACATATATTGGGCGCGGCGCAGCATCGCCGGGCCGGCGTAGACGTTCTCGCTGACGGTCTCTTCCATAAAGCCGTCGGGGGCGTAAATGCGCGCCTTGCCGGCGCGCACGTCCTCTTCACTGACCACCCCTTTGACGCCGCCGAAATGGTCCACATGGCTGTGCGTGTAGATCACCGCCAGCACCGGCTTGCGCGGCCGGTGCTGGTAGTAGGTGTCCAGCGCGGCGGCCGCCACCTCGGCACTGACCAGCGGGTCCATGATGATCAGGCCGGTGTCGCCTTCGATCACGTTCATATTGGAAAGATCGAAACCACGAATCTGATAGACCCGCTCGCACACCTTGAACAGGCCACTGTGGTTGTTCAGCTGCGCCAGCCGCCACAGGCTCGGGTTGACCGTGTCTGGAACCTGGTCGGTTTGCTGAAACTGATAGGCGCGGAAATCCCATACCACGCGGCCATCCTGCTGGCGGCGGATCTGGTCGCCGTCGAAGCCGGCGATGTAGCCGCGCCGGGCGTCGTCGAAATCAGCGCGATCCTCAAACGGCAACCGCTGATGCCACGCGTGGTTGCAAGTGACGGTGGCCGGCTGCGCCGGTTTCGGGGCGATTTTCTCGGGCTTGTCGGAGCCACTCATGGCTACCTCCACGGCAAGGGGACGGACGGGCGAGGCCCGTTGTACGCCGCCACCGCCCATGTTACAAATGCATAACATTCATCCTTTCAATGCAGAAAACGCATTTATGAACCTGCGCCGCCTGGAACAGTTGGTGGCCCTGGCGGAGGAAGGCTCTTTCGTCAAGGCGGCCGCCCGCTCCCATCTCAGCCAGCCCGCCCTGACCCGGGCAATCCAGGGCCTGGAGCGTGAGCTGGGGGTGCAGTTGTTCGACCGCGCCCACCAGGGCGTGGTGCTGACCCCCGCCGGCCGGCGGCTGGTGGACCGGGCCCGGCGGGTGCTGTTCGAGGCCCGTGGCCTGAAACGCGACGCCGACCTGATCCGCAACGATCAACTGGGCGAGGTGCGTTTCGGGGCCGGTTCCTACCCCGCCGCCATTCTGCTGCCCGATGTGCTCGCCACCTTGATGGAGGAGCACCCCGACCTGAACCTGAATGTGGAGGTCAATGATTGGGCCACGCTGCTGCGCAAAGTCACCGAGGAAGTGCTGGAGTTCGCGGTGGTGGAACGGCGCACGGTGCCGGCCCAGGCGCTTCTGGAAACGCGGTTACTGTCGGTGGAAGCCGCCGGCTGGTACGTGCGCACCGGCCACCCCCTGGCGGCACGGGCGCGCCTGGCCACCCGCGACCTGCTGCCCTATCCGCTGGTGTCGGTGCCGTTGCCCGACGCCGCCCGCGCCGGCTTGCAACGTAAGCTGGGGCTGACACCGGGAGAGAAGCTGACGCTCGGCATCGAGTGCAACGACCTTCATGTGCTGCGGGAAGTGGTCACCCGCAGCGACGCCGTTCTCAGCGCCACCGCCACGCTCTGCCGGCGGGAAGTGGCCGAGGGCCGGCTGGTGCGTTTGAACATCGACGACAGCCACCAGAGCGTCGAGTTCGCCCTGGTGCAACCGGCCGGGCACACGCCCACGCCGGCGGCGGCCAAGACCATCGCGCTGATCGAACAGCTCGCCGCGCGGCGGTAATCGCCCGAGGCTGGCGATTCACGCACAGGGATCGCCGGGGATTTCCTACGCCAACCGGCGCCGGCGGCGCACGCTCCTGGCGCGCCGCCGGCGTTAGCATGGCGGCATGTCCATCGCCCTTTTGCACAGCCGCGCCACGCGCGGCATCCAGGCGGTGCCGGTGCGCGTTGAAGTGCACCTGGCCCCCGGCCTGCCCGGTTTCACCATCGTCGGTCTGGCGGACACCGCCGTGCGCGAAAGCAAGGACCGGGTGCGCTCGGCACTGGTGAACAGCGGTTTCGAGCTGCCCCAGCGCCGCATCACCGTGAACCTGGCGCCGGCGGACCTGCCCAAGGACGGCGGCCGTTTCGATCTGCCGATCGCCCTGGGCATCCTGGCCGCCAGCGGCCAGCTCGGCAAAGTCCGGCTCGACGGCCGCGAATACATCGGCGAATTGGCGCTCTCCGGCGGCCTGCACCCGGTGCCGGCGGTGTTGCCGGCGGCGCTGGCCGCCGCCGAGCAGGGCCACGCCCTGGTGGTGCCACGGGAAAACGGCGATGAAGCGGCTCTGGCCGGCGCCGACACTCTGGCGGTGGACAGCCTGACGGCGCTGTGCGCGCACCTTAAGGGGCATCAACCGCTGCCACCCCACCCGGCCCCGCCGGCCAGCCACGAGGACGCAGACGGCCCCTGCCTGTCGGAGATTCATGGCCAGGCCAGCGCCAAGCGGCTTCTGGAAATCTGCGCCAGCGGCATGCATTCCCTGCTACTCAGCGGGCCGCCGGGCTCCGGCAAAAGCATGCTGGCGGCGCGCCTGCCCGGGCTGCTGCCGCCGCTGGGCCGAGCCCAGGCCCTGGAAGTGGCGGCGATTCATTCCTTGCGCACGCCCCGGCCAACGCGAAACTTCCTGCATCGCCCGTTCCGCTCACCCCACCATACCGCCTCGGCCAGCGCCCTGGTCGGCGGCGGTTCTTACCCCAAGCCCGGGGAAATTTCACTGGCGCACCATGGGGTGCTGTTTCTCGATGAACTGCCGGAGTTCGATCGCAAGGTCCTGGAGGTGTTGCGCGAGCCCCTGGAAACCGGCCAGGTGCACATCGCCCGCGCCGCCCAGCAAGTCAGTTTCCCAGCCCGCTTTCAATTGGTGGCGGCCATGAACCCCTGCCCGTGCGGTTACCTGGGTGACCCGGAGCGTAGCTGCGGGTTTCGCTGCGAGAAGGCGCGCCGCTATCAGAGCAAGCTGTCCGGCCCGCTGCTGGACCGCATCGACCTGCACCTGGAGGTGCCAGCGGTGACGCCCCAGGCACTGCTCGGCGAGCCCGATGGCGAAACCAGCGCGGCGGTGCGCGAGCGGGTGAGCGCCGTCTGGCGGCGCCAGTGGCAGCGCCAGGGCCACCTCAACCGGGATCTGGACAGCCGCCGCCTGGCCGGCGATCTGGCGCCGCACCGCGCCTGGCTGGCGGCGGTGATGACGCGCCTGGATTTGTCCGCCCGGGCCTTGCACCGTAGCCTGCGAGTGGCACGCACCATCGCCGACATGGCCGGCGAGGAGCACATTGGCCGCCCGCATCTGCGCGAAGCGCTCAGCTACCGGCAGAATCTGCAACGCGGATGAATCGGCTTATTGCCGCCAGGGCCGGGTCCACAGTTCGGCGATCAACACACCGGCGAGAATCAGGCCGCCGCCCAGGAATAAGGCACCGGTGAGACGCTCACCCAACAGCCACGCGGCGATCAGGGCGGTCAGCACCGGCAGCAGATTGAAGAACAAGCTGGTGCGCCCCGGGCCGAGCCGGGCGATGCTCGCCATCCACAACAGGGGCGCCACCATCGAGGCGAGCAAACCGGCGTACAACACCAGCGGCAACGCCGCCAGGCTGGCCCCCTGTTTCGGCGAGATCAGCAATAACGGCAGCAAAAACACGATCGCCACCAGCACCTGCAGGTACAACAACAGCAGCGGCGGCACCGGTGGCCGCCAGCGCTTCAGCAACACCCCGTAAACGGCGTAAGCGAAGGTGGCCACGATCATCATGCCATCGCCACCATTGACCCCCTGATGCAACAACGCGGCCGGGTCACCGCCGGACACCACCAACAGCACGCCGGCCAGGCTGACCAGCGCGCCGACACTGGCGCCACGGGTCAGCGGCGTGCCCAGCACGGCGATCGAAAGCCCCAACGCCATCATCGGCATCAACGACAGAATGATGCCCATATTGGTGGCGGTGGTGAGGGTCGCGGCGTAGTACGCCAGGCTCTGGTACACCGCCATGCCCAGCAACCCGAGCACCACGATGCGACCCAGGTGCGGCCTGACCTCGCCCCAGTGGCGACGCAATGAACCGGCCATAAACGGCGTCAGCAACAGGCCCGCCAGCAGCCAGCGATAAAAGCCGATCTCCGCCGGGTGCAACACGCCCACCGCCAACCGATTGACCACATTGTTGCCCGCGAAGATCAGCACCGCGCACAGCGGGAAAAGATAATTCATAGCGGCGCCCCATCAACGAAGTGGGGCCATTATCCCCATGTCCGCCTGACGATCCATAGGCGCTTACACGCAACACGCTTCACGCTGGCACGCTTAGAACAAACCGAGCCCCGTCCTGGCTATGAGCAATAACCGAACCCCATGCGCAGCCGCAATGCCAGAAGCGGCGGGTTTTGACTTAGCGTGTAGCGCGAAGCGCGTGCGTGCTGCGTGCTGCGTGCTGCGCCCAGCATCAAACCGGCGACTGATGCAGCACGGCGATGTCCAGGTCGGGTACCGTCAGGCGCGGGTAGCGTTCGCGCACCGCTGGATCGTGGCCGGGGATGATGTGGTCGGGGGAATCGGCGAGGCGTTCGATCAGGTCGTAGCCTTCCAGCATGTCGCCGACGTGAAAGATGGCGGGAAACGGGTTACGGCGCTCCAGATTCTGATAGTAATGCAGCGCGTCGGAGGCCAGCACCAGCCAACCCCGCCGGGTGTGCACGCGCACCACTTGCAGGCCATCGGTGTGGCCACCCACCCGGTGCAGAGACAACCCCGGTGCAAGCCGTGTCTCGCCATCATGGAAGCGAACGCGCCCGGCGTACACTTCACGCACCATCGCCACCACATCTTCCACTTCAAAAAAATGATTCAGCGACGAGTGACACATGTGCCGGCCGGTGGCGAACGCCACTTCACGGTCCTGGATGTGCAGCGGGGCCTGGGGAAAGCTGGCCAGACCGCCGGCGTGGTCGTAGTGCAGGTGGGTAATGATGACGTCGTCCACCTCGCCGGGCGGGTGACCCAGCGCCTGCAGCGCCTGTTCGGGGGTCACCTCCAGCGAGCGTTTGCGGCGCTGGGAAGAGTGCGCGCTGAAGGCGGTGTCCACTACCACCAAATGGCCAGCGTGGCGCAACACCCAGATGTAGAAATCCAGCGGCATGATGCCGTCGTGCACATCGCGGGTGAGAAAATTGTCCGGCGCGCGCCGCTCGGCGCTGGCCATGCGCACGGCGAACACTTCGTACTCCGGCAGATTCATGGGCTTACCCTTTTACCCGGCCGTCGATCAGTTGGACCATCGCCGGGTAGTAGTTTTTCGCCAAGCCGGCGTCGCGAGTGCGGCACAGCAAATCGCGGGTGCGCGTGGCGGCCTGCGCCTGCACGCCGCCACTCTCGGCCAGCGCCAACGCCAGACTGATGTCCTTGATGGCGTAGTCAGTGGGGAACGCCTTTTCCGGGAAGTGATCGGGTACCAGATTGTTCAGGCCCGGATGCCGCAGCGCGAAGCTGTCGCCGGACCCCAGACTGATGGCGTTGAACAACAGTTCGCCGTCGACGCCGGCGGCACGGCCGATGGTGAGCGCTTCAGCCAGCGCGTTAACGTTCATGAACACCAGCATGTTGTTGAGAATTTTCACCACCTGACCGCAGCCGGTGCCGCCGCAGTGCACGATGTCCGACCCCATGTGCGCCAGCAACGGCTGCACGCGGGCGAACTGCTCGTCGCTGCCACCCACGGTGATCAGCAGGGTGCCGTTGCGGGCCGCCTCGCGCAGGCGCGCCACCGGCGCGTCCACCAGCTCAATGCCGCCTTGCGCCAATTTCTCCGCCAGAGCGCGGGTGCGCGCCACATCGCTGGTGCTCATGTCGATCACGGTGGCGGGCCGCCGTGGCGCCGCCAGCAAGGCGTCGGCCACCTCTTCCACCTGGGCGATGCCCGGCAACGACAGGAACACCATGTCCGCCGCCCCGGCCACCGCGGCGACGCTGTCACAGGCCTGCGCGCCCAGCTCGGTGAGCGTGTTAACCTGCTCGCTATCCAGGTCGAACACATGCACGCGGTGGCCACTTTTGCGGGTCAGATTGGAGGCCATGGGGGCGCCCATGACGCCCAGGCCGATAAAGCCCAGCGGTATGTTGTCGGTCATCACGGTACTCCTGTCAGATCGAAGGGTGGCGCGGTGGCGTCGATCAACGGCGCCACATCGTGCACCCGTTCCACCCGCGACCATTGCTGGCGCAAGGCGCGGGCCCGGTCGGCGCCGACAATCGGCGCGCTCAGGTCAATAAACTTTTTCTCCAGGGCGGCTTCGTCCATCGGCACGGTGGCACTGCCGAGCGCCTCGCTGGCGTCGTGTTCGTAAACACGGCCACGGGCGTGCAGACGCACCCGCGCCGGCCGCTGGTCCAGGTAGCGCCGGTCCATATCGTCACTGGCGCGCACCGACACCCGCGCGCACAGCGCGGCGGTGGCCGCATCGGCGCGCGCGGCCGCATTGAAGTGCGCCAGCGTCACAGCGCGATGGCGCAGCGCGGTGGCAAGTACGAACGGAAACGACAACTGGCTGCTGGCGAAATCGGTCCAGCCGACGGTGGCGTGATCGGCGGCGATACGATAGGTCTCCACCTCGATGGCGGACACTTCCTCGGCGTGCAGATCGTGCTCACCGGCCAGCGCCAGCACCGCGTCGATGGCCGGCTGCAAATGCCGGCAGCAGGGGTAGGGTTTGATGTAGCAGTCGCTGATGCCCGGCGCGCGGGCACGCTCCGCCTGCCAGTCGATGGGCTCGGGGAGCCCGTCGGCGAACGCCTGGAAAAAGCCGTCGCGGCCTTCCAGCACCCGCGGCGGGCCGGCCAGCCCCTGTTCCGCCAGCAGCACCGCGAGCACCCCTTCGCGGGCGGCGTGGCCCGGGTGCAAGCGTTTCACATCGGCGCCGCCGGCGACAAAGGCGAACAACCCGGCCGCGCCACTGGCGGCCAGGCCCAGGGCCCGTTCCAGCGCTTGCTGATCGAGCCCGCGCAGGCGGGCGGCGGCCACGGCGGCGCCGAACACGCCGGAGGTGGCGGTGGGGTGGAAGCCGCGCCGGCGCATTCGTGGGTGCGCCAGGCGCGCCACCAGGGTCACCGCCTCATAGCCGGCCACCACCGCTTCGAGCAACGCCTCGCCACTGGCATGACTCTGATGCGCCAGCGCCAGCACCGCCGGAATCACCACCGTGCCCGGGTGGGTGGAACCAGGCCGATAGCCGTCGTCCAATTCCAGACCGTGGCCGGCCACCGCCGCCAGCCACACCGCATCGAGCAGATCCTGGCGACGCTCGCGGCCGGGCACCGGCACCGCACCCGCCGCGCGCACCCCGGCCAGCGCCGCCTCGGCGCCTACGGTGACGCGCTGGTCGCTGCCGGCAATGATCGCGGCCAGAGTATCCAGCAGATGCCGCACGGTGGCCGCGCGGGTGCTGTCACTCAGGCCCGCCCAGCCGAGCCCACCGACGCGCTCCAACAACAGCGCGGTGACCGCCGGCGCGCTCATTGCGCCGCCTGGCTGACGAACTTGATCTGCTGGAACGCCTGCAAGCCCTCGATGCCGCCTTCCAGACCGACACCGCTGTCGAGCACGCCGCCAAACGGCGTTTCCGGAAACGACACTTTCCAATGATTGATGATCACGTTGCCGCAGCGAATTTCGCGGCTGAGCCGATCCACCACGCGCAGATCATTGCTGAACGCGTAGGAGGCCAGCCCCAGGGGCAGGCGGTTGGCCTGGCCGATGGCCTCATCGAGGTCGGCGAAGGGGGTGATCATCGCCAGCGGGCCGAACGGCTCTTCATTGACGACCCGGCATTGAGGGCCGACCCCGGTGAGCACCGTGGGCGGGAAAAAGAAACCCGCCCCGGCGCGCCGTTGGCCGCCGGTAGCCACCGTGGCGCCGTGCTCGCGGGCATCGGCCACCAGTGCTTCCAGGGCATCCAGACGGCGGGCGTTCTGCACCGGCCCCATGCCGGTGCCAGCGGCCAGCGGATCGCCTGGGGTGATCGCGGCGGCGTGCTTGACGAAGGCTTCCACGAATTGGTCATGGATCGATTGGTGGACGTAAAAGCGGGTGGGTGAGGTGCACACCTGGCCGCTGTTACGGAACTTGGTGGCCACCGCGCCCTTCACCACCGCGTCCAGGTCCACGTCGGGAAACACCAGCGCCGGCGCGTGCCCGCCCAATTCAAAAACCATGCGTTTCATGGTGGCGGTGGCGCGCGCCGCCAGTTGTTTGCCCACCGGCGTCGAGCCGGTAAAGGTGATCATGCGAATCACCGGCGAGCTCAGCAATTGCTCGCAAATCGCCACCGGATCGCCGAACACCATATTGACCACGCCGGCGGGCAGGCCGGCCTGCTCCAGGGCACGGGCCAGGAACAGCGCGGTGGCCGGGGTACCCTCGGACGGTTTGATGATGATCGAGCAACCGGCGGCCAGGGCGCCGGCGATCTTGCGCGATGGCGTGATCGCCGGCGCGTTCCAACCGGCCACCGCCATCACCGGGCCGACTGGCTCCGGCAGCGCCATCATCCGCAAGCCCGGCGACCGCTCGGGAATCACCCGACCGTAGGCGCGCCGGCCCTCTTCCGCCGCCCACTCGAACATTTCCGCGGCGGTCTCGGTTTCGGCGCGGGCTTCGGCGAGGGGCTTGCCCAACTCCAGGCTGATCAGCCGGGCCAGGGTGTCACGGCCCTCGCGAATCAGCGCGGCGGTGCGGCGCAGCACCTCACTGCGCGCCACCGGGCTGGTGCGGCGCCAGCTTTCGAAAGCACCTTCGGCGGCGTGCAGGGCCCGCTCGATATCGGCCGGGCCGGCGTGCGGCAGCCGCCCCAGCTCGGCGCCACTGGCCGGGTTGATCACGGCCTGGTCGGCCCGGCCGGCGCCGTCGAGCCAGTCGCCGTCGATCCACAATCGCGGCGCCGGGTAGCGATGTTCGTTCATGGCGTTCTCCCTGGGTGGCTTAAGGCCGCGCCTCGGCGTGGCGGATTTTCTCCAACACCGGCCACAGGTATTGCAGGAAACCGTCCGGGTCTTCGCTCATCGGAAAATGGCCGACGCCGGGCATGATGGTGATCTCGGTGCCCTTGATCAGGCGGCCCAGCGCGCGGGTGTCATCGGCGGTGCAGGAATAATCGTAATCGCCGCTGAGCAGATAGACCGGGCACAGCTCAGTGTTGATCTCCGCCACCCGGTCACGGATGTCGCCGTCCACGGTGTAAAAGTGCAGGTCGCCTTTGAAGATGCCCGGGCCGCCCTGCATGTAATGCCACAGAGTTTCCCAGCGCCCGTCGTCCGGCGCCGCCGGGCCGACCAGGCCGGAGACAATGCCGGCACAGGTTTCACCGCCCTGCACATCCGGCCGGTGCAACCACTGCAGATCGTAATAGGGCTCCACGTGAGCACCGGATTGCAGGCCAATGATGGCGCGAAAATGCGAGGCGTGTTCCAGCGCCAGATGCAGCACGATACGGCCACCGATCGAGCACCCCATCACCACCGGCTGGTCCAGGCCCAGCGCCTCGCACACGGTCATGATGATGTCGGTGTAGGCCTGCGAGGTCAGCTTGTACTCGCGATTCTGCCAGCCCGGCGGCGGCGAGGTCTTACCGTGCCAGGGCAGATCGAAGGCGATCACCCGGTATTCCTTGAGCAACTCCGCGTCGTTGAGCAACGCCCGGTACTGGCGGCTGTCGCTGCCGGCGGTGTGCAGGCACAACAGCGGAATGCCCTGGCCGGCTTCCTCGATGTACAGGCGATGCGGCTCACCGAGCAGATCAAGACGCAGATACCGTCCGATCACCGGTTCAAAAATGGCTTCCGTCATGAGGTCTTCTCCCGCAATTTCACCAGTACATCCTTGAAATACAGAAGATTGGCCATCAGCGGGTGCTGGTCACCCTCCAGCTTCAAGGTCTTGAATTTCACCATCGCGAGAATGTCGTGGTAACCCGGTTTCGGGTAAGGCCGGCAGTATTCCGCCCAGGCTTCTTCCTGAACGCGAATGGCAAAGCTCCAGCGCGCCATTACGAACGGTCCCGGACGCACCGACTCGACCCGGCCGTCCAGAATACGGATCAGGTAACCCTGGTCGCCCACTTCCAACAGGAAGGTGGTGTCGACAAAGCGGCCGCGATGAACGAGCCAGCCGTCGTCGTTCACCCGTTCCGGTAAACGTTGTGGATCTTGCATGTCTTTTCCCGGTCAGCGGTTGTTATCGAATTCGATTCTGTTCGCCTGCCGGCGGCGCGCAACTTCACATTGCGCACCCCGGCATGAGCTCTTGTCATAGTTCGTCAACGCTGTTGCTGAATCAGCGCATCCACGGCCAACACGCCCTCACCTTCGGCGAACACCATCAGCGGATTGATTTCCGCCTCCAGTACGTTGGCGTCGTCGAGCACGGCCAGACGTGACACCGCCACCACCGCCTCAGCGACCGCTTCCAGATCCCCTTTGGCCTGGCCACGGAAGCCGGCCAGCGCTTGCAGAGCACGCACTTCGCCGACCATTTCCCGGGCCGCCTCCAGCGTCACCGGCGCCAACCGCAGTGCGCGATCCCGATAAATCTCGGTGAGCACGCCGCCGGCGGCCAGCATCACCAGCGGTCCGACTTGCGGATCACGGCGGAAGCCAACCAGCACCTCCCCCAGCCCGCGGCGCATCGGTTGCACCAGGATGCGCGACACCCGGGTGCCGGCCAGACAGCCCTGAACCGCGTCGCGGATCGCCGCCATGGCGGCGGCCAGCGCATCCGCGTCGGCGATGTTCAACAACACGCCGCCCACATCACTTTTGTGGCCGATGTCCTTGTCGAGCACCTTGGCCACCACCGGATAATCAAACGCCAGCGCCGGCACCGGTTGGTCCGGATCGAGCACCGCGAAAGGCGCGTGGGGCACGCCGGCCTGCTGGAACAGCGCATAGGCCTGCGCTTCATCCAGAGCCATCGCCTCGCCGGCGGGCAATGCCGGCGGCATCACGGTGGCCGGCCAGCGGCGCTGAAACGCGGCGGCGATCACGTCGCCGCAGGTCTCCGGGGTGCGGAAGTTCGGCACGCCGGCGTCGGTGAGCCGGCGCAACGCCTCCGGCGCCTCCGGCACAATAAAACACGCCAGTGGCTTACCGCCGTCAATGCTGTCGATCACCGGCTTGACCGCCAGTTCCGGGCGACTGCGCGCCGACGAGCCCACCGCCGCCAGCACCAGATCGAACTCCGGCGCGCTTTGCATGATGTCCAGGGTGGCTTTCATCACTTCATAGCGGGTACCGGCCATGGTCAGATCAATGATGCGCCCAGCGGCGACGTCCACGCCGGCGTCCGCCAGCCGCTTCAAGGTGTGCTCGCTGGGGCCGACCACGTTGACGCCGCGAATGCCGAGCTGGTCCACCGCCATGGCGGCACCGCCACCGGTGGTGGTGACCACGCCCACCGCGGGCCGCCGCTGCGCCGGCATCAACGGCACACGGGCCAATAACGGCAACGCCTCCAACAAGCCCTCGAAGGTGTCAGTACGGGCTATGCCGCAATCCTTGAGGAAGGTGTCCGCCACCGCGTCTTCACCGGCCAATGCGCCGGTGTGCGACACCGCCAGCTCGGCGGCCACTTCCGAGCGGCCCAGCTTATAAGCCACCACCGGCTTGCCGCGCGCGGCGGCGGCGATGGCGAAACGGCGCAGGGTGTCGGCGTGGCGGGTGGATTCCAAAAACAGCAGATAACCGGTGATGGTCGGATCATCCAGGGTGGCCTCGCAGATTTCACCAATCGACAGATCCACTTCGCTGCCCACCGACACCAGGCCGTTGAAGCCGATGCCACGTTCACGACCGCGCGAGGTCAGCGCACCGATCAGACTGCCGCTGTGCGAAGCACAGAACACACCGCCCTTGGGCAGATCCGGTTCGGCGAAAGCGGCGTTGGCGGTCAGCACCAGATTGTTGTGCAGACTGATCACACCGAGGCTGGAGGGGCCGAGAATACGAATGCCATAGCGATCGGCGATCTCCGCCAGGCGCTGCTCGCGCTCCACGCCGCTGGGGCCGGATTCGGAAAAACCGGTGGCGAGAATGGTGGCCACCGGCACGCCGAGCCGGCCGCACTCTTCCACCGCGGCCATGGCCAGTTCGGTGTTGGTGAGAATAAAGGCGTGATCGGGCACCGCCGGCAAAGCGGAGAGCGACGGGTAGGCTTTTTCGCCCTGCACCGTCTCACGGCCCGGATTGACGTTGTAGATAGCGCCGGCGAAACCGGCCTGGCGCAGATACTGCAAGGGCCGGCCGGCGGTCTTGCCGGGATCATCGGACACGCCGACCAGGGCGATGCTGTCCGGTTTAAACAGCGCCCGCGCCAGGCTCGCCCGGTGGGCGGAAGATTCACTCATCGTCACTGTTCCTGCTTGGGCTTGGGCGCGCGCTGGCTGAACCGGCGGCCCAGCACTTCCTCAGCGATGCGGTTCTTGAGAATTTCCAGGGAACCGCCAGCGATCTGCCAGCCCCGGGTCCGTTTGAAGCAATGCTCCACCAGGGTCTCCGTGGAGTAGCCCATGCCGCCCAGGATCTGCATCGATTCATTGGCGCATTCAAACCCGGCCAGGTTACAGGCGAGCTTGGCCACCGAGGTTTCGTAAGGCGACGGCAGGCCACGGTCGGCGTTGGTGGCGGCGCGATAAAGCAGGAACTGGGCGGCGTCCAGTTTCATCGCCATCTCCGCGAATTTCCATTGGATGCCCTGGAACTCACAGATCGGCCGGCCGAATTGTTCGCGAACCAGAGCATGATCGCGCGCCACATTAAAGGCATGGCGGCCCAGCGCCAGGGCGCGGGAAGAATTGCCAATGCGCTCCACATTGAACCCGGAAATCTGTTTTTTAAATCCGCCCGGGCCAAGCAATACATTCGTCTTCGGCACCCGGCAGTTGTCGAAATACAGCGGCGACCATTCCTCTCCACTCATGAACGCGGAAGGCTTACCCACCTCGAACCCCTCGGTGCCACGCTCAACGATCACCGAGCCAATCCCGCCCACGCCCGGCCCGAAGCGCACGTAGATCAGGTAGGCGGTGGCGTCCGGGCTGTGCGTGGAGAACACCTTGCTGCCGTTAATAATATAGTGATCACCGTCTTCCCGGGCGGAGGTTTTCAGTTCGGTGGCGGCGGAACCGGCGTCCGGTTCACTCATGCCCAGCGCCAGCAATTGCTTGCCGGCCAGCAGGTCAGGCAGGAACCGTTCCTTGAGTTGTGGCTCGGCGTATTCGGCGAACGTACGGATGGCACCGAAGTTGCCCGCCTGAACCACATCGGCGCTTTTCGGGCATACCAACGCCAGTTCCTGAATGGCGATCACCGCGTCCATCAGGGTACCGCCGATGCCGCCGTCCGCTTCATCAACGAGGATGCCCAGCAAACCCTGGCCGGCAAGCAGTCTGGCGATGTCCCACGGATAGGAAGGATCGTGGGCGCGCTCCAGCGCGCCGTCGGCGAGCTTATCCCGAGCGAAGCGCCGCACCTGATCGGCGAACACCTGCTGGTCTTCTGTTAACTGAAAGTTCATGATAGAAGATCGGTCCTGTGATGAATGCGTAGTCGGCTCTATTGTCGGCGTCGCGAAAAATCACGCCACTTCACAGATGTAAACTCGGCATAACTTGTTGGTATAAAGGTCCGATGAGCCGCACCGTACCGCCCCTTAATCCACTCCGTGTTTTCGAATGCGCCGCGCGCCACGGCAGCTTCACCAAAGCCGCCGACGAGCTGTTCGTGAGCCAATCCGCGGTGAGTCGCCAAATCGCCACGCTGGAGGACTATCTGAGCGTGAAGCTGTTCGTGCGCGAGCAGGGCGGCGTGCGTCTGACTCCGGAGGGCGAGCGCTACCAACGGGAAATCGGCCCGGCCTTCGCCTCGATTGCCTCGGCCACGGACAGACTGCGCAGAACCACCGCCGCCTCGCCACTGAAACTGCGCGTGTACGCCACCTTCGCCGCCAAGTGGTTGATTCGCCGGCTCAACGATTTTCACGCCCGCAACCCGGGAATTCATGTGCGCATCAGCACCAGCGTGGCGCCGGTGACGTTCGCCAAGGACGACGTCGACGGCGCCATTCAGTTCGGCGACGGCAACTGGGTGGACGGCGATGCGGAATTTCTGTTCGGCGACCAAATCGAGCCGGTGTGCAGCCCCTCGCTGCTGGCCGCCGGCCCGGCCCTGTCCAGCCCCCAGGACCTGTTTCAGCACCGCCTGTTGCATTCACGTTATCGCCGCATCGACTGGCAGGACTGGCTTTCCAGCGTCGGGCTGAGACTTCCGGATGAAACCGAACCGATGATCTTCCCCAGTTCCCTACTCACTTATCAGGCCGCCATGGACGGGCTCGGCGTGGCCATCGGCCAAGTGCGCATGCTGCAATCGGAGTTCAAGACCGGCACCCTGATACGGCCATTCCAACGGCCGCTGGAGCGGGACCTGGCGCATTATTTTGTTTTGCCCAAAGGCGTTGAGCCTTCCTCCAAACTGCGCATTTTCCGCGATTGGTTGCGCCAGGAAATTGAAAACGAAGAGCTGCTCTGAACCGTCTCCCCGCCCGCTTTAACCGCCATTACGCCGCCCATCCCGGCGTATAACAACACCTCATGCCGACATTCGAAATGCGCGGTGTCGCCGCTTCGGGGATGACGCTAGCTTATAGCTGACCGATTACGGCTCACTCCCTCCCCGAGGCATGAGGAGAACAACAATGAAGAAAAAAGTCGCCCTGATCGCGGGCGTCGGTGGCACCTGTGGCGCCAACCTGGCGGAAATGCTGCTGGCCGACGCCAGTGAGGGCTGGCAGGTCATCGGTTTGTCGCGCACCCGCCCGGAGCTGAAAGTCGACATCGACCACCGGCCGGTGGATCTTCTCGACCCGTCCCAGTGCGAGACCGGCCTGGGCGATCTGAGCGCGGTCACTCACATCTTCTGGACCGCGCTGCTGAACGGCAAAACCCGCGAAGAAGAGAATCAGCTCAACGCGCGCATGTTCGTTAATTTCATGGACGCCGCTTTGCCGCGCATTGATGCGCTTGAACATGTGCATGTGCTGGAAGGCGTCAAACAGTACGGCTACGACCTGGGCCCCTACAAGACCCCGTGCCGCGAAGACGACCCGGCCGGCCAGCCGCCGTATTTCTATGTGGATCAACACGCCTACACCTTGAAATGCCAGCAGGGCGCTGATTGGGGATGGTCCACCACGCGTCCGGGCGCGGTGTGCGGCTATTCCTACGGCGGTCGCATCAACCTGATGACGGTCTTGGCCGCCTACGCCACGATCATGAAAGAACTGGGCGAGCCGCTGTATTTTCCCGGTGACGAGGCCACTTTTAATGCGCTTACCTTCGCCACCGACGTGGGCCTGCTCAACCGCATGATGGTGTGGGCCTCCACCGATCCTCGTGCCGCCAACCAGGCCTTCAATGCCGCCAATGGCGATCACTTCCGCTGGTGCCATATGTGGCCGGCGATCGCCGCCATGTTCGATATGCCCGCCGGGCCGGTGCGCACCACCCGCCTGACCGAGTTCATGGCCGACAAAGGCCCGCTCTGGCAGAGCATTATCGAAAAGCATGGTCTGGAAAAAACCGAGCTTCAGAAAATCGCGCCCTGGGGTTACGCGGACACCGTTTTCCGCCGCTATTGGGACAACGGCATCAGCACCGTCAAGGCCAACCAATTCGGTTTCACCGAAATGATCGACAGCTACCAGATGATGCAGCGCATCTTCGATGAGTTCCGCGCCCAGCGGGTGATTCCCTGATCACCCGGCCGGTTCGCTCCGTATTCATAAAAAGGAGAGCACTCCAATGAGAACATTGAAATCCAAGGTCCTGGCGCTCACCGCGCTGGCGACGTTTTCGATCTTTTCCGCTGCCATTCAGGCGGCGCCATTGAAAATCGCGGGCATGGTACCTCTGTCGGGCGCGTCCGCCGCCACCGGCGAGCTGTACGTTCAAGCAATGACCTACGTGGTGAATCGCTTTAACGAAAACGGTGGCTGGCACGGCGAGCCGATCAAACTCGAATTCTATGACACCCAGGAATCCACTGGCGTTGCCTCCGACCGCTTTCAGCAGGCGGTCGCCGAGGGCATGAATATCATTGCCCAGGGTGGCGGCTCTTCGGTAGCGGCGTCGTTGTCCGGCGATGTGCGCCGCTGGAATCGCCGTCATCCGGACCAGCAGGTGCTCAGCTTCACCATGGGCGGCGAAGCCGCCGGCCTGACTGGCGAGAACTGTCATTTCCATCATTTCCGCTTCGCCACCACCGCGGCGATCCGCGTTCAGGCGTTGATGGAAGCGATGAGCAAGACCGGCGCCCTCGGCGAAAAGGTTTACGCCATCAATCAGGACTACAGCTGGGGGCACGAAATGCAGGAGGCGATTCTCGCCAACGCCGACAAGTACGATTATGAAGTGGTCGGCAAATCCCTGCACGCCACCAACAAGCTCGCGGACTTTTCTCCCTACGCGCTGCAGATTCAGCGCTCGGGCGCGCAAACCGTGGTCACCGGCAACTGGTCCCGGGACCTGCTGCTGTTGCTCAAGGCGATTGACCAAAGCGGCGTGGACGCCAACCTGGCCACCGTCTATCTGGATCAGCCGGGCAGCATCGCCGCCGCCGGCAGCGCCGCCGAAGGCAGTTACATCGCCCAGGTGTTCAACGCCGAGGCCGCCAAGGAAAAAGGCGCCGCGTACATGGAGGATTTCAAAAAGCGCATTGGCACCTACCCGGCCGGGCTGGGCAACAACGGCGTGATTTCCATGATGATGCTCACCAAGGCGCTGTCCAGCCTGCCCAAGCAAGACAGCATTGATGTCAACCGGATTGCCCTGGCGCTGGAAAAAGCCCAGGTCGATGATTGGCCCACCGGCACCCTGACCATGCGCGCTTCGGATCATCAGTTGTTGCTGCCGCTGGTGGTCTCCAAGGTCAGCAAGGATGCCCGGTACAAGATCGACAATACTGAATATGGCTTCAAGCCGGTTCAGTTGCTCAGCGCCGAGCAGGCCCGCGTGCCGGCCGACGCCAGTTGCGAGATGCAACGCCCCTAGGGGGCCTAGCCTGGAAGCCTGAGCGCTCAAGGGGTTTTCAACGGTTCCCAAATGACGGTCGGCGGCGCCGCTGAGCGTGCCGCCGGCCTGGTCGAGGTCCTGACGGGTTGGTTATGGATTATTTTCTCGTTTCTCTTTTGAACGGCGTTATTTATGGCTTGATGCTGTTCATGGTCAGCTCCGGGCTGACATTGATTTTCGGCATGATGGGCGTGCTCAACTTTGCCCATGCCTCTTTCTATATGATCGGCGCGTACATCGGCTATTTGTGCAGCCTGCATCTGGGTTTTTACGCCGGCCTGGTGATCGCACCGCTGGTGGTGGGCGCGCTGGGCGTGTTCAGCGAACGGCTTCTTCTGCGCCGGGTACGGCCCCAGGGGCACACCCATGAATTGCTGCTGACCTTCGGCCTGTTCTTTATTTTTGAAGAGGTCATCAAAGTCTTTTTTGGCAATTTCGCCGTGCCTTATCAAGTGCCCGCCGGTCTCGACTTCGCCGCCTTCAGCGTCGGCAGCATCGAATATCCCTTTTACCGCCTGTTCATTGGCGTGGTGGCGCTGGTCATGTTCGTGGCCATCCTCGCGGTGCTGCAGCTCACCCGTCTTGGCATCGTAGTACGCGCCGCCGTGCACCGCTCCGACATGGTCGCCGCCCTGGGCCATAACGTGCCCACCGTCTTCACCGCCCTGTTTGGCGGCGGCGCCGCCCTGGCCGGCCTCGCCGGCGCGGTGGCCGGCGCGTTCTTCCCCACCTCACCAACCATGGCCTCGGACCTGGGCACGCTGGTGTTCGTGGTGGTGGTGATCGGCGGCCTGGGCTCTTTGTCCGGTGCCGTGGTGGGCGCTCTGTTGATTGGCGTGGTGACCAGCTTCGCGGTGGGGCTGAATGTGTCCCTCGCCAGCCTCGCGGCCTCCCTCGGCCTGGGCGACACCCTCACGCAAATGGGCGGCCTGTTCACCGTCAGCCTGTCGTCGCTGGCGGGCACCATCCCCTATCTGCTGATGTTGCTGATTCTGCTGCTGCGGCCTTCCGGACTGCTGGGGGAACGCTCATGAGCCGCGTTATGTCTTCGCCTGTGGCTCGCTACGCATGGCTGGCGGCCACCCTGCTGTTGCTGGTGCTGTTGCCGCTCACCGACAGCGCCACCTTGATCAACGTGGCCACCAAGTGCCTGATCGCCGGTCTGTTCGCCATGGGTTTCAATCTGCTCTGGGGACAAATGGGACTGCTCTCGTTTGGCCACGCCGCCTATCTGGGCATTGGCACCTTCGCCACCTTGCACATGATGAACGCCATCGATGAAGGCTGGGGTTTGCCCGCACCCCTGCTGCCGGTTCTGGCCGGCGCGCTGGGCGTTGTGGTGGGGGCGCTGATGGGCTGGTTCGCCAGCCGCCGCACCGGCATTTATTTCGCCATGATCACCCTGGCGGTGGCGGAGCTGACCCATGTGATCGCCGACAAATGGCAGGGCTTTTTTGGCGGCGAGGCCGGGGTGCGCTCGATTCGGACCGACTGGTGGCTGTTCGGCTTTCAGGACGCCACCTCGGTCTATTACTACTGTTTGGTGTGGAGCGTGCTGTTGGTGATCGCGCTGTGGGCGCTGCTGCGCAGCCCGTTCGGGCTGCTGATGTACGCATTGCGCGAAAACGAGGAGCGGGTGCGCTTTCTCGGTTACCGCACGCATTCCATCAAGGTGGTCGGCTTCGCGGTATCCGCCGGGGTGTCGGCGGTGGCCGGCAGCCTGATGGCATTCATGAACGAGTCCGCCAATGCTTCCATGTTCGCCACGCTGACCTCCGCGGAGGTGGTGTTGAACACCGTGATCGGCGGCTCGGCGGTGTTTCTCGGTCCGGCGCTGGGCGCGACCTTCAACACCTTGTTCGGTTATTACATTGGCGGGCTGTCGCATTTCTGGTTGCTCTACCAAGGGCTGATTTTCGTATTGGTGATCATGTACGCCCCCGGCGGGCTGGGCGGGCTGTTCAGCGGCGCCACCCGCCAGGCGCGCGAAGGCCGTCTGGCGCACCACGCTCCCGCCTACGCGGTCGGCGCCCTGGCCAGCCTGCTGATCGCCGTGGCCACCATCACCGTGGTGGAGCTGGTAGGCACCGTGATGGGCAGCTCTTATCGGGTGCTGCGTCTGACCAGCGGCGAGACCTGGCCGCCGGTGTCGCTGTGGGGCATCGACTGGCACCCGCTGGGCATCGGCACCTTCACCTTCGTGCTGGTGCTGATCGGCGCCGGCACCGTATTGCTACGCTGGGCCATGGCCAGTCATCGCCAGGCCCTGGATCGTATCGGGAGTGAAACATGACATCGGCGTTGTGTTTAACCGGAGTACAAAAGCGCTTCGGCGCCACCGAAGTGCTGAAAAATGTCGACCTGGATATCCGCGAGGGCGAGCGGCATGCGTTGCTGGGCCCCAACGGGGCCGGCAAGTCGACGCTGTTCAATCTGATATCCGGCCGCGACCGGCCCAGCGCCGGCTCGATCACCCTGTTCGATCAGGAGATCGCCGGGCTGACACCGGCGCGCGTCAACCGGCTGGGGCTGGGGCGTTCCTTTCAGATCACCAATGTGGTGGCCGGGGTGTCGGTGCGCGACAATCTTCTGCTCGGCGTCATGGGCCTGCATGGCCGGCGTTGGCCCTTTAGCCGCCGGGGCCAGGCCTGGCGGCGCATCGAGGAAAGTGTCGATGAGGTGCTGGAACGCATGCGCCTGAGCAGCGAGCGTGACCGGCTCGCCGGCGACCTGACCTATTCGCAACAGCGCTCATTGGAAATCGGCATGACTCTGGCCACCGGGCCGCGCGTGATCCTGCTCGACGAACCCACCGCCGGCATGTCCCGCGAAGAAACCAGCCACACCATCGAGCTGATCGAACAAGCCACCGCCGGCAAGACCCTGCTGATCGTCGAACACGATATGGAAGTGGTGTTCCGCTTGGCCGATCGCATCTCGGTGCTGGTGTACGGTTCGGTATTGAGCACCGGCACGCCGGAGCAGATTCGCGCCGACGCACGCGTGCAAGAAGCCTATCTCGGGGAGACCACCGCCTGATGCTGACTGTCAACGATCTACACGCCCACTACGGCAAAAGCCATGTGCTCAATGGCGTGCGCTACCAACTCAAACCCGGCGAGATTGGCACCATTCTTGGCCGCAACGGTTCCGGCCGCTCAACATTGTGCAAAGCGATCATTGGCCTGCTGCCGCCCACGTCCGGTTCAGTGGCCCTGGGCGGGCGCGAACTGGCCGGCCGGGCACCCCACGAGGTGGCCCGCGCCGGCATCGGCTACGTGCCCGAGGAGCGCGAGATTTTTCTTAATCTGAGCGTCGATGAAAACATGACCATCGGGCGCAAAAAAGGCATCCCCGGAGCGCCGACCTGGACACCGGAGGAACTGTACGATCTGTTCCCGCGCCTGCGCGAACGCCGCCGCGTCAAGGCCGGCAGCCTGTCCGGCGGCGAGCAGCAAATGCTGACCATGTTCCGCACTCTGCTCGGCAACCCATTGATGATCCTCATTGATGAGCCCACCGAGGGGCTGGCGCCGAAGATCGTCGGCGTGGTGCGCGATACGGTGCTGGAAATGAAACGCCGTGGCATCGGCGTGCTGCTGCTGGAGCAGAAGTTGTCACTGGCGTTGCAGATTGCCGACCACGTGGCGGTGATGGGCCACGGCGAAATCGTCTTCGAGGGCAGCGTGGAAGAGTTCCGCGCCAACCACGAGGTGCGCACTCGCTGGCTGGAGGTGTCTTGAATCCGGGCGTCGGACGTCGGACGTCAGACGCCCTGTATCAAGCCGCCCGCACGCGCCGGTGGGGCGCCAGATTGAGCTCGCCTTCCACGCCTTCGCTGTCGAAATAAGGCCGGTCGCCCTTGATCGTTACCCGGTAACCACTGCGCACTTCCGGGTAGTAATCCCACATGGCGTAATGTTGCACGCAGCGGTTATCCCAAAAGGCGATGGAGTTCTTGCGCCAGTTGAAGCGGCAATGAAACTGGGGCTGGGCAATGTGATTGAAAAGGAATTTCAGCAACGCGTCGCTTTCGTCTTTATTCAGCCCGACGATGCGAGTGGTGAAGCCGGAATTCACATACAGCGATTGACGGCCGCTTTCCGGGTGCGTGCGGATCACCGGATGCTCATGCTCGGGGTAAGCATCCTGGGTGTCGGCCCGCTGGCCTTTGCCGGTCTGGTAATAGCCCCGGTAAACGTGCTCGCCGGAATGCACCGCCTTGCAACTTTTCAAAAATTCCTTCATGCGCGGCGACAGCGCATCGTAGGCGGCGTACATGCTGGAAAACAGCGTATCGCCGCCGCATTCGGGCACCGTGTGCAGGCGCAGAATGCTGGCCATTGGTGGTTCTTCATCGCAGGACACATCGGTGTGCCAGGCTTCGCCGGCCACGTAGCGGGAGTGTTCATCGGCGTGGATCGGCAGCACCTCCGGGTGACCTTCTGGCGATTTGGCCGCCGGGTGCACATGCAGTTCGCCGAAGCGGCGACCGAACGCCTTGTGCTGATCCAGGGTCATGTCCTGATCGCGAAAAAAAATCACCTGGTTGTCCACCAGGGCCCGGCGAATTTCCGCCAGGGTGTCCTCTTCCAGTTCCTGGCTCAGATCCACGCCGTGAATTTCCGCGCCCAGGCGCGGGGTGACTTTGCGGACTTCAATATTGCGATACGACATCGGTTGTTCTCCTTTTTGTCGGAAAGTCTCAGGGAGTCTCTTCCTCCTTCAGCCAGGCGGCGCATGCACCGCCGAGCAAATTGATATGGCTGTCGATCAGCATGGTGATCACCACCTGACGCGGCAGATGCCCGGCCGGTTTTTGCGCTAGCCGCTCGGCACTCTCCCAATCGGCCAGCACATTGATGCCCATGCCGATCAGAAAGCGCATCCGTTGCACCACTACCCAGGCCGGCAGCTCGGGCAGGATGTCGATCGCCACCAGCTCGGTTTCACGCACCGCGTTGTCGTTCCAGCCGCTCAGCGATTTGGCGTTGCGCCAGGCCGGGCTGCGATACCACTGCGCCATCAGCTGCACGTAGCAGGAGGGCTTTTCCGGAGTGGTCAGGGTGGCCGCGAACGGCAATACCATCGCCTCCGCCAAGCCTTGTACGGCGGCCACTCCGTCACCGCGATTGATGGTGGCCAGCCGCGCCCGGCGGTCGGCGATAATGGCGTCCCAATGCCGGCGCAGCACCGCCAGCAGCAGCCCCTCTTCGGAGCCAAAGTGATAGTTGATCACCGAGGCGTTTTTCTCACCGGCTTCCTTGCGGATGCGGTTCAGCGACACCGAGCCCAGCCCCTCGTCCGCCCACAGACGCTCAGCGGTATCGATCAAGCGGTCGCGGGTTTCGTTCTCGCTGCGGCGGGGCGCGCGTGGATTACGGGCTGCACTCACGGTCATCCTCCGGTGTCGACGCAATCAATGAGACTTCATTAATCTTGATTCAAAGACTAGGCCTGGCGAGGAAGGGGTGTCAAGGGTGGGCGGACGCTTGACGCTAGACGCCGGACGCCGGACGCTAAACCCGGTGCGGAGATCGATGGGGTGTTTCCTGGAATGCCTCCGCGAACCTATCTGTTTGCACGGGGTCTCGCAGAAAACACACCAAGCCTGGCAGACGCGGGTTTAGCGTCTGGCGTCTGGCGTCTGGCGTCTGGCGTCTGGCGTCCGGCGTC
>TARA_R110001606_G_scaffold1937_12_pt1 | contig 25781 bp, 22 predicted proteins | sample TARA_R110001606 | Tara Oceans TARA_R110001606 (sample SAMEA4398315) | marine metagenome | biome: Polar Biome; feature: [SRF] surface water layer (ENVO:00010504); material: water (ENVO:00002006), including particulate matter (ENVO:01000060) such as... | depth 5 m
CCGGTCACCGCGATGGTCTGGCCCGGCAGCGCGCCATCGCGGCGCAGCGCCCGGCCCGGCGCCACCGCGCCGGTGGCCTGAATCGCGATGGCCAGCGGACCGCGCGTCATGTCACCGCCCACCAGCGCGATGCCGGCGTCGTCGGCCAGCGCATACAGGCCGGCGGAAAACGCCGCCAGCCAGTCTTCATCGGTGCGTGGCAAGGTCAGGGAAAGCAGAAACCACAACGGGCGGGCGCCCATGGCGGCGAGGTCCGACAAGTTCACCGCCAGGCAACGGTAACCGATCTCACGGGCCGGCAGATCTTCGGGGAAATGCACCCCGGCCAGACTGGTGTCCAGGGTCATCACCAGTTGCTCGCCGGGCGGCGGTTGCAGCAGGGCGCCGTCATCGCCGGGGCCAAGCACCACCCCGGCGGCGGCCGCGTCGGCGGCGCGCCGGAAGTAGTGCTTGATCAGAGCGAATTCATCCATGACGGCTTCCTGATCGTCAGGCCCGGCTCCGGTTCACGGCTCGGAGGATTCGGGGTCGCTGTCCGCGCCCGGGTCGCCGTCCGGTGCGCTCCGGGAAGCCGGGCGGTGGGCGGCCTCGGCGCTGCGCAAGCGGCGCGCCAGCTTATCCAGCACGCCGTTGACGTACTTGAACGATTCTTCCGCGCCGAACACCTTGGCCAGCTCGATGCCCTCGTTGATGACCACCCGATAGGGCACGTCGATGCGCGATTTCAGCTCGAACGCGCCGATCCGCAGAATCGCCTTCTCCACCTGGGAAAGCTCCTCCACCCGGCGATCCAGAAACGGCCGCAGCGCCTCGTCCAGAGCGGTGACGTCGGCCGGTACGCCATGCAGCAAGGCGTGGAAGTAATCGCGGTCCACCTTTTTCATATCGTTGTCGGCCATAAACTGGGCCTCGATATCACTGAGCGCGGCACCGGCGAGCTGCCACTGGTACATGGCCTGCAGCGCATAGCGGCGCGCCTTGCGGCGAGCGGCGGGTGAGGAAGGAGAGGGAGAACTCATCAAAGCGCCTTGAACAACGAAACCATTTCCAGCGCGCAGAGCGCCGCCTCGGCGCCTTTGTTGCCGGCCTTGGTGCCACTGCGTTCAATGGCCTGCTCGATGGTGTCCACGGTGAGCACCCCGAACGCAACCGGCACGCCGGTGCTGTTCTGCACCGCGGCGATGCCCTTGGCGGCTTCACCGGCGACGAACTCGAAGTGGGCGGTACCGCCACGGATCACCGCGCCCAGCGCCACCACCGCGTCGTAGTCGCGCTTTTCCAGCACTTTCTTCACCGCCACCGGCAGCTCCCAAGCGCCAGGCACGCGCACGATCTCGATGTCGTCACGGGACACACCATGGCGCACCAGGGTATCCACGGCGCCGTCGAGCAGGGCTTCCACCACGAAACTGTTGAAGCGGGCCACCACCAGGGCGTATCGGCCGCCCACATTGTTGAAGGTGCCTTCGAAGGTCTTGATATCGGTCATAAAGAACTCTTGATCCAGTGAGCCATCAGGCTGAAGGACACCCGGCCGGGCCGGGTCAGCGAGCGTAGTTTACCCGCTCGCGGCGGCGCTTTCCTGCCCAAATTGGCGGGCGGCGGCGTTCAACGCCGGTCCGCGCCCTGCTCCGCCTCGACGTATTCGACGATCTCCAGGCCAAAACCGGACAGCGCATTGAACTTCATCGGCGCGCTCAACAGGCGCATCTTGCGCACACCCAGTGCCTTGAGAATCTGCGAGCCAGTGCCGATGTTGCGATAGGCGCGCGATTCGCCCTTGCTGCGCGGGCTGGTGGTGGCACCGCCGAAAAACGCATCCAGGCGCTCCAGGGTGGGCGCGGAGTCTTCGTCCTGACCGAGAATGATCACCACCCCGGTGTCCGCCTCGGCCACCGCCTCGAGCACGCGGTGCATGTTCCAGCCGGTGCGCCCGGCCAGCTTGGCGCTCATCAGGTCGCGCAGCGGGTCCACCTGATGCACGCGCACGGTAACTTCCTTGGTGTCGTCGATTTCGCCTTTCACCAGGGCCACGTGCACATGGCCGTCCACGGTGTCGCGAAACGCCACCAGACGAAATTCGCCGTACCAGGTGTCCAGCGGGTGATCGGACACCTGCTCGATGGTCTGCTCGTTGAGCGCCCGGTACTGGATCAGATCGGCGATCGTGCCGATCTTCAAGTCGTGCTCGGCGGCGAACGTTTCCAGGTGCTCGCGGCGCGCCATGGAGCCGTCCTCGTTCATCACCTCACAGATCACCCCGGCCGGTTCGCAGCCGGCCATCACCGCCAGATCGCAGGACGCCTCGGTATGGCCGGCGCGGCGCAACACGCCGCCGGGCTCGGCCATCAGCGGAAAAATATGCCCCGGCTGCACGATGTCCGAGGCCTGCGCGTTGCGCGCCGCCGCCGCTTGCACGGTACGCGCCCGATCGGCGGCGGAAATGCCGGTGGTGACCCCTTCCCGCGCCTCGATGGACACGGTGAACTTGGTGCCGAAACCACTGCCGTTGCTCTGTACCATCAGCGGCAGCTTGAGCTGTTCGCAGCGCTCCCGGGACATCGGCATGCAGATCAGCCCACGCCCGAACCGTGCCATGAAGTTGATCGCCTGCGGCGTCACATGCTCCGCGGCCATCACCAGATCGCCCTCGTTCTCACGATCCTCGTCGTCCATCAGGATCACCATCTTGCCCTGACGAATGTCCTCGATCAGTTCTTCAATGCTGTTGAGTTGCATGTCACTGCCTTTTTGCGTCGGACGTCCGACGTCTGACGTCAGACGCCTTTCAAAAACCCATGCTCGGCGAGAAACGCCATGGAAATGCCCTGCGCGCCGGGTTCGGCGGCGCGCTCGCCGAGCAGCAGCCGTTCCAGGTAGCGGGCAATGATATCAACTTCCAGGTTCACCGGCGTGCCCGGCTTCCAGTCCTGGATAGTGGTGACGTCCTGGGTATGGGGAATGATGTTCAGCGAAAACACCGCGCCATCCACGCTGTTCACCGTCAGGCTGATGCCGTCCACGGTGATCGAGCCCTTATGGGCGATGTAGCGCGCCAGCGCCGCCGGCGCCTCGATGTCGATGCGCACCGAGCGGGCGTCGGGCTGCATCGCCACCACCGTGCCCAGGCCATCCACGTGGCCGCTGACCAGGTGGCCGCCCATGCGCGTGGAGGGCGTCATCGCCTTCTCCAGGTTAACGCGGCTGCCACTCTTGAGCTGATTCAGCGAGGTCAGCGACAGGGTCTCGCCGGACACGTCGGCGGCGAATGTCGCGCCGCCTTCCAGCGCCGTCACGGTCAGACACACGCCGTTCACGGCGATCGAATCGCCCAGCTTTACATCGGAATAATCCAGCTCGTCGCTGCGGATGCGCAGCGTCACATCGCCACCGCTGGGCGTCAGCGCCGCCACCCGGCCCTGGGCCTCGATGATGCCTGTAAACATGGTATACCTCTGTGCGTCGGGGCCTGTGCCGCCGGGCCCGGTGTCATCGGGATGTCTCGATCCAAGCCCGGCACGCGAAGTGAGACCGCCGGGATAGCCCGGCAGGCGCCTGGGAAAGCGCGAATTCGGAGAGAGCAATAATAAACGCCTGGGGGGAATCCGTCCAAATAACGGCGAAGCGCGCCGGCACGCGGCACGCTGCACGCTCTACCGTGCCGCCGGCCGCGTTACGGATGCACAAAACCGTTTTAGGTAACCGCAGGCGCCGCGGAACCGGGTTTTGACTTAGCGTGCAGCGTGCAGCGCGAAGCGCGTGCGTGCAGCGTGCCAGCCTGCCAGCGTCAATCCAACGGCTCGCCAAAGCGGATCGCGTTGCCATAGGGGTCATCGACCTGCATTTCGTGCATGCCCCAGGGCTGGCGGGTGAGCGGAAACCGGAACGGTGCGCCCAATGCCTGCAAGGCATCGAACAGCGCTTCGATATGCCGCACCCGCAGGTAGCAACTGCTGGCACTGGCGATTCGCCTGGCCTGCTGTTCGCTTTCGGCACGCCAGAAGTGCAGCTCGGCGTCGTCGCGTCGCACGATCAGATGGCCATGCTCGGGGAATTTGCCGATTACCTGAAAGCCCAGCCGGGTGACGAAAAAATCCGCGCTGGTTTCGATGTCGCCGGTCGGCAGCTGTGGAACGGCGGCGTCGAGACATGCGCGGGCGGGGCGGTTCTGCGCTTCGGTGTTAACGGGCGACGACGAAGAACGGGCGCCCTCGAAACGGGGCAAGTGGTCGTCGATGCGCCACCAGTCGGCCTTTGACGCGACAAAAGCGTGGGACTCCGGACGCACGTCCAGCGGTTCGTTAAGCAGCCCGACCCGGATGCGAAACACACCGGGCGCATCGACATGCCGGCTGTAGACCGGCGAGCCGCATTGTGAACAGAAGGCCCGCCATTTCCCCGCCGAGGATTCAAATTCACGGATCAGATCGCGGCCACGCTCGAACAATAACGCCTCTTCCCGCACCGGCGTATTGGCGGCGAACGCGGAGCCCTGCGCCTTGCGGCACTGCCGGCAATGGCACACCTGAATCGGCGCCAGCGCGCCCACCACACGAAATGCCACGTCGCCGCACAGGCAACTTCCAGTGTAGGTTTCCATACACGACGGCCTCCCGAATCCGATACCGTGGAAGGCCGTACTCTACCCAGTCGGGAGCGCCCCCGCCACACACGGAATCGCGCTCAGGCGTTGCGACAATCAAAGACGTGTTTGGCCTTACCCTCGGAACGGGCCAGCACGCCCGGCTCATTGATTTCGATGGCGGTGCTGATGCCGATATGGGTCTTGATGCCGTGCTGAAGCTGTTTGGCCAGCTGCACGCGCACGTCGTCACCGACGGTGCCGGCTTCCATCTTCAGCTCCACCCGCACCCGCACGGTGTCCATGTTGCCGTCGCGCTCAATGTGAATTTCGTAATGGGGCGCCAGTGCCTCGATGTGCAGAATCTGCTCTTCCACCTGAGTGGGGAACACGTTCACCCCGCGAATGATCAGCATGTCGTCGCTGCGCCCGGTGATCTTGTCCATGCGCCGCATCGGCCGCGCGGTGCCGGGCAACAGGCGGGTCAGGTCGCGGGTGCGATAGCGCACCACCGGGAAGGCTTCCTTGGTGAGCGAGGTGAACACCAGCTCGCCGTACTCACCGTCGGGCAGCGCTTCACCGGTTTGCGGATTAATGATTTCCGGATAGAAGTGATCTTCCCACAGGGTCGGGCCATCCTTGGTTTCGATGCACTCCATGCCCACGCCCGGGCCCATCACCTCGGACAAGCCATAGATATCCAGCGCATGAATGCCCATGCGCTGTTCCAGCTCGGTGCGCATGGTGTCGGTCCAGGGCTCGGCACCGAAGATGCCCACCCGCAGGCTGGAGCTGCGCGGGTCGATGCCGCGCCGCTCCATCTCATCGGCGATGTTGAGCATGTACGACGGCGTCACCATGATGATGTCGGGCTCGAAATCCAGAATCAGCTGCACCTGTTTTTCGGTCTGCCCGCCGGACATGGGGATCACCGTGCAGCCGAGCTTTTCCGCGCCGTAATGAGCGCCCAGCCCACCGGTAAACAAGCCATAGCCGTACGCCACGTGGATCTTGTCACCGCGGTGGCCGCCGCCGGCGCGAATCGATCGCGCCACCACGCTCGCCCAGTTGTCGATGTCGTTCTGTGTGTAGGCCACCACGGTGGGTTTGCCGGTGGTGCCGCTGGAGGCATGCACCCGCACCACGTCGCGCATCGGCGTGGCGACCATGCCAAACGGATAGTTGTCGCGCAGATCGCTTTTTATCGTAAACGGAAAATTCTTGATGTCTTCCAGGGTGCGAAGGTCGTAAGGGTGAACGCCCTTGTCGTCAAACGCTTTGCGATAAAACGGCACATTGTTGTAGGCGTGGGCCAGACTCCAGCGCATACGTTCAAGCTGCAGTTCGCGCAGCTGCTCAACGCTGCCGGTTTCGATGTCGTCCAAACGATGTTCGGTGTTTGCAGGCATGTTCATTTCCGCCTCTCTTTGTTTTGTTCTCTTCGCCAGTGCCAGGCCATGGCCGATAGCCTTACCTTGCCGGCGGCTGCTCTATGTTTTTTTGCTGTCTGCTTTACGGTTTTAGCCGGGCTGGATCACACCGCCCCGCACCTGATGCGACTTACCACGGAACAACGCCACCAGGTCACCGCTCTGGTTCTCCACGCGCACGTCGTAGACGCCGGTGCGCCCCTTGCGGGCCTGCTCTTCGGCGGTGGCGGTGAGCACATCACCGAGCTTGCCCGGCGCCACGTACTCGATCTGGCAGCCAGCGGCGACCGTGGCCAGGTCATAGGTGTTGCAGGCGAAGGCGAACGCGGAATCGGCCAAGGTGAAGATGTAGCCGCCATGGCAGGAATCGTGGCCCTGGATCATTTCCTCACGAACCGGCATCGCCAATTTCGCCGTGCCAGGGCCCACCTCGATAATGCGCATGCCCAAATGGCGGGTGGCAAGATCGCGCTCGTACATGGCGTCGGCACAGCGGCGCGCCAGTTGCTGGGCTTCGGACATGCTCACACTCCCGTCGCTCAACGGCCCTTGAAGGCCGGCGTGCGTTTTTCCATAAAGGCGCTCACGCCTTCTTTGTAGTCCTCGGTGCGGCCGGCCTGGCGCTGCAGGTCGCGCTCCAGATCCAGTTGCTCATCGAGGCTGTTGGCGGCGCTGGCATTGAGCGCCTGCTTGATCAGCGCCAGCCCCTGGGTGGGCTGCACGGCCAGGTGCTCGGCCAATTGGTTGGCGGTGTCCATCAAAGCGCTGTCGTCCACGCAACGCCAGATCAGCCCCCACTGCTCGGCCTGCTCGGCGCTTAATTTGTCCGCCAGCATCGCCAGCCCCTTGGCCCGGGCCATGCCGACCAAACGCGGCAGCTGCCAGGTGCCACCGGAATCCGGCACCAAACCGATCTTGGCGAACGCCTGGGTGAAGCTCGCCGAGCGTGCCGCGATCACCAGATCACAGGCCAGGGCGATGTTGGCGCCGGCGCCGGCCGCCACGCCATTGACCGCGCAGATCACCGGCATCGGCAGCGCGCTCAGGGTGCGGATCAGCGGGTTGTAGAAGGTCTCGATGGAGTAGCCCAGATCCGGCGCGTCGTCGCTCGGGGCCACGTTGCGGTCGGAGAGATCCTGGCCGGCGCAAAAGCCGCGACCGTTGGCGGTGAGCAGCAGCACCCGGGCGCCGTTTTGTTGCAGCGAAGAGAGCGCCTCGCGCACTTCCCGATGCATCTGCTCGTTGAAGCTGTTCAGGCGATCCGGGCGGTTGAAGGCCAGGGTAGCGATGCCGTTGGCGTCCTGGCGGAATTCGATGGTTTCAAAGTCCATGCTGTGCAGTCCTGCTTCTTGGCTGGCTTGCTGGCGTGCCGGGGGCGTTCCAGGCGACCGCGCGGACGCCCGGCAGCGATCAATGTGACTTTGAGCATAGCCAAAATATGATACCAGTCAATACACAAAATCTTATTTTCAGTATCGAATTAGAATACATAGAGCGCCAATCAGAAAACCATGCATCATTATTTTCTTTTATTTTCAATAAGTTAAGCAAATAGGCCCCTGACCTTCTTTCGTGTTACATAAAAAAGACCTGGCCCGACGGCAAAGCGTCATAAATCCGCGAGCGACTCCGCCCTCAGTCCAGACCGCCGAACCGCTGATAGAACCCTTCACCCGGCTCCGGCAGCGGCCCCTCGGCGGTTTCGGCGTATTCGCCCAGCCATTCTTCCGCCCCGCGGTAGGCCAGGCGGTAGAGGTTACGGCAGAGCTGACGGGCGGCGCGGCCTTCCCAGTCAGAGGGCAACAACTCTTCCGGCAACAGCGGATCGCGCAGCATCAGTTTTCGGTATTCGTGGATCAACAGAACGCGGGCCAGAAAGCACTCACGGGGCTCCAGGCGCTTGGCCTTTTTCATCTGATTCCACAGCGGCCGGAACTGCTCAAGGAACTCGCGATAGCCCACCGAGAGCTGATCCAGATTCCAGGCTTCGCGCACCTGCAGGCGCAACGGCCGGGGTGCGAAACTCTCCTGATTGCGGGTCTCGAAAATGATCGCGTCGTCCAGAGCATTGATCTCCTGAAGCGTGGCGTTGAGCTCGGCGCGCTCCAGCCCAGGATGCGCCAGCACGGTGGGGGAAAAACCGCCAAACCCCATGTGCTCCAGCTCCTGGCGCGCCTCACCGCGCAGCTCGGCGGAAAGCTGATTGAGCACTACCAGCGTCCAGGCGCCGTCCCAGGCCGGCTGGCTGGCGGCATAGACGCGCTTGAAGGCTTTCTCGAACTGACGGCGGCCAGCGGCGGTCAGGCCGTAATAGCTGCGCCGGCCGACTTTCTCGGCCATCAACCAGCCTTCACGGGTGAGCCGGAACACCGAGGTGCGCACCAGCCGCTGGTTGATGCCCATCGGCTCCAGCAGCTCAATCAGACTGCCCAGCCAGATGGCACCGCCGCGCGGCACGATGGCGTCGCCAAACAGGGTGATGATCAGGGAGCCGGTGCGCAGGGGGCGGCGCTGCTGAAAACGCTCGATCAGCAGCCCCAATTGATCGCATTGCAGGTCCACGCCTTATTCCTTTTGCAGAGTTCCTGAAGAAAGGTGCCGATTCAAATCCGGGCGCTTTCAGGCGAAACATACTACCAAATGGGTTTTCGCCATGACACGCACAAAACACGACAAACCCGCCAAAACGGGGACTTACGTCGCTCCGTCAATATTTATGACACATTATATGTTTAGTTGACATATTTACCGTATCGCTTTATACCTTGCCTCAACAGAACGCTGCGCACCACACGCGCCGTGCCGCCGCCACCGGCCCGGGCCTTTGCTTTTTTCGCACCGCGCGGTGGCGCCAAACAATAAAAACGCCCTACCGGGGCATGACGCCAAAGGTGTAACCATGAAAAGAATAGTGAAACACTTCTCCTCGGCGGCGCTGCTCTGCCTGTGCGCCTTCACCGGCGCCGCTCAGGCCGCCGACACCATCCGCATCGGCTCCTTTCTTTCGGTCACCGGCCCGGCCGCCTTCCTCGGCGACCCGGAGCTCAAGACCCTGGAGCTGTACATCGAACAACTCAACGACAACGGCGGCCTGCTCGGCAAGAAAGTGGAGCTGGTGCACTATGACGACGCCGGCGACGCCTCCAAGGCGCGCACTTTCGTGACCCGCCTGCTGCGCCAGGACAAGGTCGATCTGATCATCGGCGGCAGCACCACTGGCGCCACCATGGCGGCGGTGCCGGTGATCGAACAAGCGAAGATTCCATTTATCTCCCTGGCCGGCGCGGAGACCATCTCCACCCCGGTGAAGAAGTGGGTGTTCAAGATGCCGCAATCCGATCGTCAGGCCGCGCGGCGCGTGCTCACCGATATGAAAGAGCGGGGTTTCAGCAAAATCGGCCTGATCTCCGGCACCGGCGGCTTTGGCGCTTCCGGCCGCAATGTGACCCTGGAAGAAGCCAACAAGATGGGCATCGACGTGGTCGCCGACGAGACCTACAACCCCAAGGACACCGACGTCACCGCTCAACTGACCCGCATCCGCAACACCGACGGCGTGCAAGCGGTGCTGAATTTCGATTTCGGCCAGGGGCCGGCGATCGTCACCAAGAACTACAAGCAATTGGGAATTGAACTGCCGTTTTATCAGTCCCACGGTGTCGCCTCGGACAGCTTCCTGAAACTGGCCGGCGACTCCGCCGAAGGCCTGCGTCTGCCCGCCACCGCCCTGTTGGTGGCCAACACCATCGCCGACAGCGATCCGCAGCACGACGTGGTCACCCATTACAAAAAAGCCTACGAAGAACGCTACCAGGGCTCGGTCTCCACCTTCGGCGGCTACGCCTACGACGGTCTGCAACTGGCGGTGCGCGCGGTCAAAAAAGCCGGCTCCACCGACCCGGCCAAGGTGCGCGATGCTCTGGAAAGCATTCAGGGCTACGTGGGCGTCACCGGCACCTACAACTTGAGCGCCCAGGATCACATGGGCCTGTCCTACGATTCCTTCCGCATTCTCGAAGTGAAGGATGGCCACTGGGCGCTGGCGCAATAACGCCCGCGCCGATCCGCCTCGGCCCGCGCTGCCACCGGCGGCCCGAGGCGCCCCTTCGCCGCTTACCGACCAGCCAGGCACTCTCATGCTAAGCGAGTTTTTCCAGTTCACTTTTTCCGGGGTCACCCTGGGCGCGATCTACGCTCTGGTCGCCCTCGGCTTCACCCTGATCTACAACGCCAGCCACGTGATCAACTTCGCCCAGGGCGAATTCCTGATGATCGGCGGCATGGGCACGGTGGTGTTGCTGGAGGCTGGCCTGCCCTTGCCGCTGGCGATGCTCGGCGCCCTGCTGCTGGCCGGCGTGGCCGGCGTGGTGCTCTACAAGCTGGCCATCGCGCCGGCCAAAAAAGCGGACGTGGTGACGCTGATCATCATCACCATCGGCGCATCGATTTTCTTGCGCGGCCTGGCGCAATTTTTCTGGGGCAAGCAATACCATGCTCTGCCGCGCTTCAGCGCCACCGAATCGCTCAGCGTGGGCGGCGCCACCCTGCTCACCCAGAGCCTGTGGGTGCTCGGCATCGCCGTGGTGCTGGTGGTGGCGCTGGCGCTGTTCTTCAATCGCAGCCGGCTCGGCAAGGCGATTCTCGCCACCTCCATGAATAAGGACGCCGCCCGCCTGGCCGGCATTAAGACCCAGACCATTCTCACCCTGGCCTTCGGCATCTCCGCGCTGCTCGGCGCGGTGGCCGGCGTGATCGTGGCACCGATCACCTTCACCGCCTACGACGTCGGCATCATGCTCGGCCTGAAAGGCTTCGTGGCCGCCGCCATTGGCGGGCTCGGCAGCAGCACCGGGGCGATTGTCGGCGGCCTGCTGCTGGGGCTCAGTGAAGCCTACACCGCCGGCTACATTTCCTCGGATTACAAGGACGCGGTGCCGTTCGTGATCATTCTCGCCATTCTGTTTTTCCTGCCCAACGGCCTGTTCGGCAGCCGCGCCGTGGAGCGCGTGTAATGAAAACGCCGTTCCTGCGCTCACCCTACGCCGGCCTGTTGCTGCTCGCCCTGGTGCTGGCTCTGATGCCGTTTCTGGTGCGCAACGATTTCCACTACGACCTGCTCACCAAGATCTGCCTGACCGCCACCGTGGCGGTGGGGCTCAACCTGCTGGTCGGCTACGCCGGCCAGGTCAGCCTGGGCCACGCCGCCTTTTACGCCGGCGGCGCCTACGCCAGCGCCATTCTCACCAGCCAGTATCAGATCACGCCGTTGCCGGCGATGCTGATCGCCGCCGCCGGCGTGGGCGTGATCGCCTGGCTGGTGGGCCGGCCGATCCTGCACCTGAAAGGCCATTATTTGTCGATGGCAACGCTCGGCCTGGGGGTGATCGCCGCCATCGTGCTCAACAACGAAGACCAGCTCACCGGGGGCCCCGACGGCATCGGCCTGCCGCCGCTGTCGCTGCTCGGCCATGAGCTCAGCGTGTTCGGCGAATACCCGTTCGCCGGGCTAACACTGACCGGGGTGGAGCTGTGGTACCTGCTCGCCGCGGCCGTGTTGCTGCTCGCCGTGTTACTGGCGCTGAACATCATCGACTCGCCGCTGGGCCGGGCGCTGCGCGCCCTGCATGGCTCCGAGATCGCCGCCCAGGTGGCCGGCGTCGACACCGCCCGATTCAAGCTGCGCGTGTTCGTGATCTCCGCCGTCTACGCCAGCGTCGCCGGCAGCCTGTATGGTCATTACAGCGGCTTTATCACGCCGGGCATCGCCTCGTTCGAACACTCCATCGAGCTGATCACCATTGTCGTGCTCGGCGGCATGGCCTCCACCTTCGGCGTCATCATCGGCGCGGTGATTCTGGTGTTGATTCCGCAATTCCTCACCGATTTTCAGGAACTGGAAATGGTGGTGTTCGGCGCCATCCTGATGGCGGTGATGATCTTCCTGCCGCGCGGTCTGCTGCCCACCCTGCTCAGCCGCTTCCAGCGAGGTGCCCGATGAGCGCTCTGCTTTCCGTGAATGCCCTGAGCAAGGAATTCGGTGGCGTGCACGCCATCGAGGATCTTTCCTTCGAAGTCGCCCGTGGCGATGTGCACGCCATCATCGGCCCCAACGGCGCCGGCAAAACCACCCTGTTCAATCTGGTCACCGGGCTTTATCAACCGAGCGCCGGCGGCGTGCGGCTGAATGGCCAGGACATCACCGGCCGCCAGCCGCACAAGCTGTGCGAAATGGGCATGGCGCGCACCTTCCAGAATCTGCAGATCTGCATGAACATGAGCGCCGTGGAAAACGTCATGCTTGGCCGCCACCGGCACTTGGGCTCCGGCGCGCTGTCGGCGATGCTGCGCCTGCCCGGCCAGCGCCGCGCCGACCGCGCCTGCCGTCAGCAGTGCCGTGAATTGATGGAATTCGTCGGCTGCGGCGCCTATCTGGAACACGCCGCCTCGGCGATGCCCTATGGCGCCCTCAAACGCCTGGAGATCGCCCGCGCCCTGGCCGCCGAACCGGACATCCTGCTGCTCGACGAACCGGCCGCCGGCCTCAACGCCACCGAGACCGGCGCCCTGCGTGACGTGATCCAGCGCATCGCCGAGAAGGGCATCACCGTGGTTCTGGTGGAGCACGACATGAAACTGGTGATGAGCGTTTCCGACCGCCTGCTGGTGATCAGCTACGGCCGCAAACTGGCCGAAGGCACCCCCAGCGAAATCCGCGAGCACCCGGAAGTGATCGCCGCTTACCTGGGTGGTGGCGCCAACAACAAGCAAGAGGTGCCCGCATGACCTCCGCCGCTCCCTTCAACGCCCTCCCCGACACGCCCAATCTGCTTGAGCTGTCAGGCATCACCACCGCCTACGGCCGCATCGAAGTGCTGCATGGCCTGGAGCTGCGCATCGGCGCCGGCGAAACGGTGGCGCTGGTGGGCGCCAACGGCGCCGGTAAGAGCACCCTGCTGCGGGTGATCTCCGGTCTGCAACCGGCCAGCGGCGCGCTGCGGTTCGACGGCGCCGACCTGGCCCGCACCGACGCCGCCGAACGGGTGCGCCGGGGCATCGTGCAGGTGCCCGAAGGCCGGCAGGTGTTCACCGGCTTGTCGGTGGAAGACAACCTGCTGCTCGGCGCCTATACCCGCCGCGACAAAAAAGCGATTCAGCAAGACCTGGAAAAACAATACCAGCGCTTTCCCATTCTCAAGGACAAGCGCCGCCTGCCCGCCGGCACGCTGTCCGGTGGCCAGCAGCAGATGCTGGCGATGGGCCGCGCGCTGATGGCGCGCCCGCGCCTGCTGCTGCTGGATGAACCCAGCATGGGCCTGGCGCCGCTGATCATCGAACAGATCTTCGCCATCGTTGGCGAACTCAAACAGGAAGGCATCACCCTGTTCGTGGTCGAACAGAACGCCGCCGAAGCCCTGGCCGTGGCGGACCGGGGCTATGTGCTGGAGACCGGGTCGATCGTTGCAGAGGGGCATGGCCAGGCGTTACTGGACAACGACAGCGTCAAGGCCGCCTACCTGGGCGGCTGACTCCGCACAACAGGTTCGAGCCGTTTACGGATGCCGCGCTTTTTGTGCCCGGCAGCCGCGTTCAGAAAGATCCATTGCCGGCAAGGAAAAGAAGTGGGGCGTTACCGGCAAAGTGTTTTATTATCGAAACATCGTTTTGGGGTATCAATAAAATACTGGGGGACAATCCATGCTTCGCAATCATCGCCTGCTACTGGGCGGCGGCCTCGTTGTGCTTATCGCCGGCTGCAAATACGAACTGCCCGACACCAACCTCGTGCTGGGCAGCGACACCAGCTTCACGATTACCCGGGCCATGGCGGACAGCGCCTCTTTTCCTGGCTCAGGCAACTTTAACCCTGCCAGTTGCATTTCGCTGCCCGACGACTGGTCCGTGGTGCCACAGGCCACCATCGACAACAGCAGCCATGATGCGCCCGTGGTACAGATCACGGAGCAAACAGCAAGCGCGGATCGGCTGCAAACCGACCTACCTGTTAGTGGCCACGTCTGGCGCTGTTATTCGGCTTATGACACCGATCAGCCCCTGGGCACGCTGCCCAGCGGCGAGGTGACTTATACCATCACACCGACAACTTTCACTGGTCCCGTGCGTGTAATGACCACGCTGGGCAACTCTGTAAGCAACATAGGCGGCGCTCTTGCCGCGCAAACGATCTACGCGGATGCACTGCCGGAGACCCACGCCCCCCACAGGCTGGCCGTGGACGGCGACCTTATCTACAACAACGTTACTCTGGGCAGCCAGACCCTTAGCTCAATAGTGTTCAACAGCAAGCTGATCGCCACCGGCATGCCCGGTGCCAATACCGGAGTGACGGTCCTGACACCCCAGGGCGAGACGGCCACCTTGCGGGCGGCTGTTTATCCGAATAGCGCCGCCAACTTTTCGGCGCCGGCGGAGGGCGACGGTCGGGCCGCGGTCGCGGTCACGAACCAGGACGGTTCGGTGAATATCTTCAGCAGCGCCGATGGCGATCAGTGGACCACCAGTGCCACCGGCGTCACGCTGGCGAACATCAATACCCGCGCCGCGCTGTCCTTCGATCCCGAGAACAATCGGTGGATATTGTTGGACACCCAGACGCCGCGTGCCTATTTCCTCTCCAACGCAGCCGACAATCGCTTCACCATGGACATCGACAATCCGGGCCCGGCTCCGGCGCTGGCCTTATCCACTTTGGAAGATGTCTCAGGCGACAGCGCGCTGCCGGCGTTGGTCGGCATTAACGGCGAGGGTCTGGTACTGGCCCGCCTGGTCGGCGATCAATGGCAATACGACCTGCTCAGCTCCACGCTGATTCAAATTAGCGCCCTCGTGGGGCGAATCGAAGACGGCACCTTGTATCTGGCAATGACAGACAACGACAGTGCGCAATCCGCCTTCTACCGCCACCAGATCGGTAGCAATGATGAGCTGCTGCCAGTCGCTACGCTCCCCTTGTTCAACAACGCCAATGACCTGCTTCGCAGCGGCGACAAGCTGCTCCTTGCCACCAGCGTGGGCATAGCGATCAGCGCCGATGACGGCGACACCTGGCACTCTTTGCTCGACGCCGGCGCCCTGCCAACCTTCCAGGAGACGCAGGGCTGGGCCATACAGGAAACGCGCATCAACGCCATTCAAGACAACACTGTCCTCGCCACCATCAAGCTCAATGGGGCGGAAGGCATATACGGCACTGTGCAAACCCAGACGCTAATGGATCTGTCCGATGCCGGCATCAGCCTGATCAGCGGCACGCTCAATGGCGGCCTGCATAGCGACCCGTCTACTCCGGCCACGGTCTGGAGCGACTTGGGGCGAATCGGCAATACACAGTATCGGGTGGCGTTCAAAATGGACGGCAGTCCGGCAGTGGAAGCACTGTCGTTGGATTCCGCTGATTCTCAGGGCGGAGACGATGGCGGCAATGGCGACGGCGACGGCGACGGCGACGACGAAGGAACCTCCGGTAGCGGTGGTGGCGGCTCCCTGCCGCTGGCCGTGATCGGCGGTCTTCTACTGGCCGCTCTGCGCCGGCGTGCGGCCGCCTGAGCGTTCCGTCGGGCCCGTTTTGGCGGGCCCGGCTTCTCCAGCACTTGATAGGGCGTGGGATGCATTACCCGGCGAGTAGCCGAGCGCGCCAAGCACCACACACACGCGGACATATCGCGGCGGCCAGATAACCACACCACGGCAACCCATGGGCTTCGCGAACCCGTTCCGCCTTATCCAGCAGCTCGCGCTAAACCATACGAATCCACCCTGAGGAAAGCCGCCGGTCCGGGCGGATAAGCCCTAAGCACTACCAGTGCCCCACCATGCGGCCAACCATGTTCCGTGCCGGCACCATGCCCCAGTAGCGGCTGTCGTTGGCGTTGTCGCGGTTGTCGCCCACCATGAAGTAGTGGCCTTGCGGCACGGTGACATCGACCTCGCGCCCAGGGCTCCAGTCCGCCAGATAGAGCACCGTGTAGGAATGGCCGCCGAGGGTCTCCCGGTAGCGCTGGCCGCCCTGTTTGTCGGTGGCCACCGGGGTGCCGTTGATCACCCATTGCTTATCGGAAAAACGTAGACGATCACCGGGCAGGCCGATCACCCGCTCAATGAACAGGGTGTCGGGTTGCCGGGGCGGGATCAGTACGAACACCTCTCCGCGTTGCGGCTGATCGGCGCCGAGCTTGGAAATCAGCACGTGATCGCCGGGCTCCAGAGTCGGTGACATGGACGCCGAGGGGATGCTGAAGTAGTCAACCACAAAGCCGCGCACCAGCAGCAGCACGCCGACCAGCACCAGCGGAATCGCCAGCGCGCCCCACCAGCGATTGAACCAGCGGCGCGGCGCCCAGGCCGGCGCCTTACCGGCCACCCGGAACGCGTGCACGGCGCCGGCCAGCGCCAGCAATAAGCCGACGCCGGCGGGGTAACCCCGCGCCAGCAGCGCGTTGTCGAGCAGTGTCACCAGCACCACCACCAGCAGATAGAACAGCGCCCAGCGCCCGCGCGACAAATACAGAAAAGCCAGCGGCGGCAGAAAAAAACCGACCACTCCGGCAAACCAGCGGTTTGGCATGCGTCACCTTTTTATTGACCAGCGGCGACTATAGAAACCCCATCAGGCCACGTCCAGGGCAGCGCCAGACGCTTGGCACCAGACGCCGGCCCCGGCCATCTCCACACCCGGGCCTTAACTTTAGTTTTAGCGTGCTGCGTGCCGCGTGTTGCGTGTTGCGTGTTGCGTGCAAACGCTTCACCCACCCATCAAGCGCCGATCAAGTCACTGAAAAACGCGTCCGCCACCGGCGTCAGATGCCGCGCGCGCGGATGCGTGATGCACCAGGAGCGCTTCAATGGCAGCCCATCCACCGGCAGCACCGCCAACTCACCGCTGGCCAGTTCACGCTGGCAGGCGTCGGCGGGCAACACCGCCAGCCCCAAGCCGGCGATCACGCCCGCCTTGATCGCCTCCAACGCGCCCAGTTGCTGCTGGTGCGTCAGCCGCACGCCCTGTGCCTGACAATGGTGTTCGAATACCTGGCGAGTGCCGGAGCCGGGCTCGCGCACCAGCAGCGTGTGCCGCACGAACCGCGCCAGCGGCACGCTGTCCGCGCCCAGCAGCGGGTGCCCCGCCGGTGCCACCGCAATCAGCCGGTTTTCCCGGAACGGCACAAAGCGCAGGCTGCGGTCGTCCGGCATTTGCCCCATCACCACCAGGTCATAGCGGCTTTCGCGCAGGCTCTTCAGCGCCTCGCCGTAATTCAGCACGTGCAGCGTCACCGCCACGGCGGGGTGGCGGGCGCAGAAGGCGGCGATGCGCCCGGGCATGAAATACTGGGCGCTGCTTTCGATGGCCAGGCTCAGGCTGCCCTGCATCACACCCCGCAATTCGGCGATCTCCATTTCCAGATGCACCAGCCGTTGCATCAGATCCCCGCCGGCACGGCGCATGGCCACCCCGGCGGGCGTCAACGAAAGCCGCTTGCCGACATAATCGAACAGCGGCTCGCCGATCAGTTCCTCCACGTTGCGCACCTGGGCACTCACCGCCGGCTGAGTCAACGCCAGCTCATCGGCGGCCCGGGAATAGCTTTCCCGCTGACAAACGGTCAGGAAGATGCGCAATTGGCGCAGCGTCAGACGGTTAAGATAGGCAGTATTCATAGTGCCTGCATAGTATGCATGCGCTCACTCATAAGCAATTGCTTATGGCTCACCATAGAAATATCAATTTCTTTGCTCAGGTCTTCTGCCGTTACCGTGCCAGACATTCAGCGGCGAACCACAGGCGAACCACAGAGAGGCCACCGCATGCCGATAACAAAAATCCTCATCGCCAATCGTGGCGAGATCGCGGTGCGCATCGTGCGCGCCTGCGCCGAGCTGGGCATCCGCTCGGTGGCGGTGTACACCGAACCGGACCGCTACGCACTGCACGTAAAACGCGCCGACGAGGCCTACAGCCTGGGCGAGGACCCGCTGGCCGGCTATTTGAACCCGCACCACATCGTCAACCTGGCGGTGCAGACCGGCTGTGACGCCCTGCACCCGGGCTACGGCTTTCTCTCGGAAAACGCGGAGCTGGCCGAGATCTGCGCCCAGCGCGGCATCACCTTTATCGGCCCGGCGGCGCCAGTGATCCGTCGCATGGGTGACAAAACCCGCGCCCGTCAGGCAATGATCGAAGCCGGCGTGCCGGTGACCCCGGGTTCGGAAAACAATCTCAGCGGCCTGGACGAAGCCCGCCGGGAGGCGGAGCGCGTCGGCTACCCGGTGATGCTCAAGGCCACCTCCGGCGGTGGCGGCCGTGGCATCCGCCGCTGCGATAACGAGCCGGAGCTGGCGCGCAATTTTGAGCGGGTGGTGTCCGAAGCCACCAAGGCGTTCGGCAGCGCCGAGGTGTTTCTGGAAAAGTGCATCGTCGACCCGCGCCACATCGAGGTGCAGATTCTCGCCGATCACCACGGCAACACCATCCACCTGTTCGAGCGCGACTGCTCGATTCAGCGCCGCAATCAAAAACTGATCGAGATCGCGCCGTCGCCGCAGCTCACCCCGGAGCAACGCACCTACGTGGGCGATCTGGCGGTGCGCGCCGCCGAGGCGGTGAGCTACACCAACGCCGGCACCGTGGAGTTTCTGTTCACCGGCGATCAGGTGTACTTCATGGAAATGAACACCCGGGTGCAGGTGGAGCACACCATCACCGAACAGATCACCGGCGTGGACATCGTCCGCGAGCAAATCCGCATCGCCGCCGGCGAGCCGCTGGCCTATCAGCAAAGCGACATCCGCCACCAGGGCTTTGCCCTGCAGTTCCGCATCAACGCGGAAGACCCGAAAAACAATTTCCTGCCCAGCTTCGGCCGCATCAGCCGTTACTACGCGCCCGGCGGCCCGGGGGTGCGCGTGGACACCGCCATCTACACCGGCTACACCATTCCGCCCTACTTTGATTCCATGTGTCTGAAGCTGATTGCCTGGAACCTGAGTTGGGAAGGCGCCCTGGATCGCGCCAAGCGCGCCATCAATGACATGCGCCTGCAGGGCGTGAAAACCACCGCGCCCTATTACCTGAAGATTCTCGACGACCCCGGTTTTCGCGGCGGCCACTTCGACACCGGCTACGTGGACGCGCACCCGGAATTGCTCAACTACTCGGAAAAATCCAACCCCGAAGAGATCGCGCTGGCCATCGCCACGGCGATTGCCGCCCACACCGGGCTTTAAGCGCTGGAGATCCCGACATGAATGCGAACGCGAAAAAAAGCAAAAAAATTGAAATCACCGACGTGGTGCTGCGCGACGGCCACCAATCTCTGATCGCCACCCGCCTGCGCACCGAAGACATGCTGCCGATCTGCGAGCAATTGGACGCGGCCGGCTTCTGGTCGTTGGAAGTGTGGGGCGGCGCCACCTTCGACGCCTGCGTGCGTTTTCTCAAGGAAGACCCCTGGCAGCGCCTGCGGCAACTGCGCGAAGCGCTGCCCAACAGCCGTCTGCAAATGCTGCTGCGCGGCCAGAACCTGCTTGGTTACCGGCATTACGGCGACGACGTGGTGGAAGCTTTCGTGGAGCGGGCCGCCGCCAATGGCATCGACGTGTTTCGCGTATTCGACGCCATGAACGACCCGCGCAACCTGGAAACCGCCCTGCGCGCCGTGAAAGCCAACGGCAAGCACGCCCAGGGCACGCTCTGCTACACCACCGGCCCGGTGCACACGCCGGAACGCTTCGTGGAATTGGCCAAACGGCTCGCCGACCTGGGCAGCGACTCCATCGCCATCAAGGACATGGCCGGCCTGCTCACCCCCTACGCCACCGGCGAGCTGGTGGCCGCGCTGAAAAGCGCCGTGGACCTGCCACTGTTTCTGCACTCGCACAACACCGCCGGCCTGGCGCCCCTGTGTCAACTGAAAGCCATCGAGAACGGCGTCGACCACATCGACACGGCGATCTCGCCGTTCGCCGGCGGCACCAGCCACCCGGCCACCGAATCCATGGTCGCCGCCTTGAAAGGCACACCCTACGACACCGGCCTGGACCTGGAAAAACTGCAGCCCATCGCCGACTACTTCCGCGAAGTCCGCAAGAAATACCACCAATTCGAAAGCGACTACACCCGTGAAGACATTGGCGTGCAGATCAATCAGGTGCCCGGCGGCATGATGTCCAACCTGGCCAACCAGTTGAAGGAACAGGGCGCGCTCGACAAGATCGGCCAGGTGTTCGCGGAAATCCCCCGGGTACGCCAGGACCTGGGTTATCCACCCCTGGTCACCCCCACCTCGCAGATCGTCGGCAGCCAGGCGGTGATGAACGTGCTCGCCGGCGAGCGCTATAAAACCATCACCAACGAAGTAAAGCGCTACCTGCTCGGCCACTACGGCGCCGCCCCCGCCAAAGTGGACGCCACCCTGCGGCGCCGCGCGGTGGGCAATGAGGAAGTGATCGACGTGCGCCCGGCGGATCTGCTGCCCCGCGAGCTGAATAAACTGCGCGCCGACATCGGCGAGCTGGCGCACGACGAAGAAGACGTACTCACCTTCGCCATGTTCCCGGACATCGGCCGCGCCTTTCTGGAAGAGCGCGCCGCCGGCACCCTGAAACCGGAACCGCTGCTGCCCGCCGGCGAGGCCCCCGGCGGCGGTGCCGACGTGGCCGGCCAACCCACCGAATTCATGATCGACGTGCACGGCGAAACCTACCAGGTGGCGATCACCGGCGTGGGCCTCAAGGGCAGCGACAAACGGCGCTTCTTCCTGACCCTGGACGGCATGCCCGAAGAAGTGATCTTCGAACCGCTCAACGCCTACCAGAAAGGTGAAGGCGGCGGTCGCAAGCAAGCCGGCCACCCCGGCGATGTCACCACCAGCATGCCCGGCAACATCGTCGACGTTCTGGTCGCCGAAGGCGATGTGGTGAAAGCCGGCCAACCGGTGCTGGTGATCGAAGCGATGAAAATGGAATCCGAAGTGCAGGCCCCGGCCGGCGGCACCGTCGAAGGCATCTTTGTCGCCAAGGGCGACCGTGTCACCCCCGGGGAAGTGTTGATCGAAGTGCGCTGATTTTGCTGACGGACAGGATGCTTGCGCATCCGGTTCTGCCTTGCCACCGCGACGCCGCCCTGGTTGTCGCGGTTTTTTTTGCCCGCGCTTTCACACCGGCAGCGCGCCGTTTATCTCAGCGGGCCGCCGCCGGCAAAAACGACAGGTCCACGTAATAACGTCTCGGCTCTTGTGGGTCGATCCACACCGCCAGCGGCGCCTCGCCAAGCATCCCGGAGGGGTCGAACCACAGCGCCTCGCTGGTGAACCGGTAAGGCTCGCCACTGGCCGGGTCGCTCCACTGACAAACAATGCGATACGGGTGGCGGCCGTTGATGCTCAACGAACGATCCAGCTCCACCCCGGCGGCGCGCGCCGCGATGCGCTGCCCGTTGCGCTTCAGCCAGGCCACCTCGCGCGCTTTCCACCTTGGCCACAGCACCAGGCCAGCACCGACCAGCACCAGCAAAACACCCAGCCCACCGGTAATACTCGATGCGCCCCACAGCGAAAAGAAACCATTCAACCGGGCCTGCTCGCTGTGCCCCGGCGCATACAAAACCCGCACGCCCTCGCCCACCGAATAGGCCGGCGGGTTGCTGCTCATGTTGGGCACGAACCGCACACTGTTACCCTCGCCATCACGGAAATGCACCCGCGGGCTGTACATCAGACCATTATCGTCATCGCGTTTGGAAACCAGCTCGGTGACCGTGCCCGAAGCGCTCACCGCCGTATCCAGAAAACGCGAGGTGTTGAGCGCGGACACACCGCTTCCGATCAGGCTGAAAACGCCGAACACCAGCAAGCCATAGCCAGCAACAATAACAATTTTCATACACTCCGCACTCCCGCTCGCTGAGGTGATATAGCCGTACGACCCGGCGACCCGGCAGCCGCGCTCCTAACCCCACACCGACCAACAAGCCGGCTAAAAAAGACGAATTAAACTACCGGAGCGAAGGCGCGCCGGCAACGAACGCAGGGCCGGCTAGTGAAGCGGTGCACACCCGAATGCTGTTTATCACTGGCCACGGATGGAAGCGGGTATGATCAACAACGGACCCCAAAAGACAACAACAAGCAAGACAACAACAAACAAAGAGGGAGAGTCATGACCTTGCTTAAACGCGTGTTCCCCGTAGCCGCGCTTGCCACCGCTTTGATCGGCTGCCAACCCGCTCCACCCCCGCCCGAAGCGGCGGACGCGATCTGGCTGAACGGGCCGATCATCACCATCAACGACGCCCGCCCCAGCGCCGAAGCGGTGGCGGTGCGCGACGGTCTGATCGTCGCCGTCGGCGAGCGGCATGAGGTGCTGCGCTACCGGGGCGAACACACCGCTCTGCACGATCTGTCCGGCCACACGCTGATGCCCGGCTTCGTGGATGCCCATGGCCATGTTTTCTTCGTTGGTTTCCAGGCGATGAGCGCCAACCTGCTGCCACCGCCGGACGGCGGTGTTTCCAACGTGGCATCGCTGATCGAAACGCTGAATACGTTTTCCCAAAACTCAATACTCAAAGAACAATTCGGCCTGCTCTACGGCTTCGGTTACGACGACTCCCAACTGGCCGAACGGCGTCACCCCACCCGCGCCGAGCTGGACCGGGTCAGCCAAGATCAACCCGTGCTGGTGATTCATCAGTCCGGTCACTTTGGTGTGGTCAACAGTGCTGGCCTGAAGAAACTGGGCATCACCGCCGCCAGCGACAATCCACCCGGCGGAGTCATCGGCAAGGACCCGGCCACCGGCGAGCCGAACGGACTGCTGGAAGAGAACGCCTTCTTTATGTCGTTGGGCAAACTGTTCCCGCAAATGAGTCCGCAGCAGGCCATCGCCATGCTGCAGGAAGGCGAAAATCTGTACACCCGTTATGGCTACACCACCCTGCAGGACGGCCGCAGCGCGCCGCAGCAGGTCCAGATCGCTGAAGCCGCCGCCAACGCTGGCGCGCTGCGGGCAGACATTGTTTCCTACCCGGATATTCTCAACCCGGCCGCGGCGGGGCTGCTGGTGCCGCCGTTCTATCACAACGTGGAGAGCGCTCCCCAATACCATAACCACTTCCGGATCGGTGGCATCAAACTCTCCTTGGACGGCTCGCCCCAGGGCAAAACCGCCTGGCTCACCAAGCCTTATTACCGCCCGCCGGAAGGCAAAGGCAACGACTACGCCGGTTACGGCGTGGTGGCCGACGACAAGGTAGTGGAGATCTACACCCGGGCGCTGGAAAACGGCTGGCAAACGCTCACCCACGCCAACGGCGACCGCGCCATCGACCAGATGATCATGGGCTGGCGCGCAGCCGAGACCAAGGTGCCCGGCGTGGATGTTCGCCCGGTGTTGATCCACGGCCAGACCCTGCGCAAGGATCAGATTCCCGCCCTCAAGGAACTGGGCATTTTCCCGTCCCTGTTCCCCATGCACACCTTCTACTGGGGCGACTGGCACCGCGACTCGGTGCTCGGCCCGGAGCGCTCGGAGAATATTTCACCCACCGGCTGGGTGCGCGAACAAGGCCTGCGCTTCACCACCCACCACGACGCCCCCGTGGCCTTGCCGGATTCCATGCGCGTGCTGGACGCCACCGTGAATCGCACCACTCGCAGCGGCCGGGTATTGGGCGAGAATCAGAAAGTGGATGTGATGACCGCGCTGAAGGCGATGACATTGTGGGCCGCCTGGCAGCACTTCGAGGAAGACAGTAAAGGCTCCATCGAAGTGGGCAAGCTGGCCGACTTCGTGGTGCTCTCGGACAACCCGCTGACGGTGAAACCGGAAACGCTGATTGATCTGAAGGTGTTGGAAACCATCAAGGAAGGCACGGCGATCTATCGCGATGAGACCAGCACAAGCGATATCACGCCGCCCCCACTTGGCCTGGCCACGGCGCTGGCGCAACATCAGCACGGCCATGATCACTACGGCGCCGACGGCTGCTTCGCCCCGGGATTGGAAGTGATCTTTCACAGCCTGACCGGCACCACCCACTAACCGCCATGAAGGACGGTGCCCGGCTTCGCTCCCAAGGGAACGAAACCGGGCGACGGGTGAGGCAATCGTTACCGCTCGGACATTATTCCGTGCATTCGAACGACGCCGCTTCCATCGGGTCGCCGCCGTCAACGTAATGGGGCCACGCCGGGTAGTCACACAGCGGCCGGGTACGGCCCGGTTCTCCCACGGTGTCCGTGGTCACCTGATTTTCCGGCGCGGTGTCTTTTTCCACCCAGTTCTCCAGCGCCGTCAGCGAATCCCAGGTGGCGTTGAAGCTGGTGCTGGCCGCGTGCCCGAAGCCGGCCACCTCATAGAAGCGCACGAACGAATCCACTTTGTCTTCGCCCATTTGATTCAGCAACCGGCCGTAGTACATCTCGGTGGCACGGGTGCTGACCAGCACATCCGACATGCCGTGAGCCAGCAGCAACTTGCCGCCGCGCGCCTCGAACTCGGAAATGTTGGTGCCCGCGTTGAGGCCAACGCTGAGCTCACTGATGCGCTGCGCGTATTCCGGCGCCGGGTTGATGGGATCGAGATTGTAGGAATTGAACGAGGCATCGCGGGCCACCGAATACTTCACCCACTGATCCACCAGCACGCTCAAATAAGGCGCGAACTGTGGCATGTTCGGATACACCGGCGCGGTGTAGCCCAGGTTCAGGAAAGTGACGGTGTTGCCCACCGGCGTGATCGTGTCGATGCCCAGATCCGCGCCCCACACGTTGCTGCCCGGATAACCGGTTTCGCCGCTGGCCAGCGGAAAGTTGAAGGTCACGCCTTTTTCCATCGCCTTCAAAGCGGTGATCTGTGCATCGGACAAACAACTGTCGCCGTCGTCCGTGCCGTTGGCACAACGCAGCGGGTTGCCGTTCACCATGGCCGTGGACGGATCAAAAATCGCGTTGCACTGGCGCTGATCATTGATCAGCTCATCCGCCAGCCCGTCCAACTCGTCACAGGCTTCCAGAGCCGCGTCCAGCAGTAACTGACGCTTGGCGAAGCTCGGATACGCGCCCGGCTGCGACAAAGCTCGGCTGATCGATTGCCCCGCCAGCAATGCCTCCGCATCGTTCCAGGCGGGATACCAGGCAATGGCGCCGTCCCAATCGTCAGGCCAGCGCTGAATGCTGGTCAACGCCTCGCGGCCGCCGGTGGAACCACCGGCGAAATAGCTTTGCACCGGCGCGCTGGCGTAGCGCTGTTCGATAATGAACACCGACGCATCGCGGGTTTTCTTCAAGGCGTCGCCGGCAAAGTTGTCCACCGCTTCGTCGTTCAACCCCCAGCGGCCATCCTGGGAACCCAGCGCGTTGGCCTGGTGCCCGGAATCGCTGGCGAAGGTGGCGTAACCGCGCCCCAGTGGCGTGGGCTGATCCACCGCGCCCTGGGCAATGTTGCCGGTGATCGCCGGAATGGTGCCGTTAAAGCCGCCGCCGCCGAACATCAGCGCCTTGGAATTCCAATCCTCGGGCAACGCCACCTTGAAGAGAATGTCCGGCGCCTCCGGGTCCACCGGCGCAACACGCCCGGACACCAGACAATGCTCCGGCACCGCCGCCGCGCCGCTGCCGCTGGCCGCCACCACCTGTGCATCGCTGACCTCGCCACCCGAGGTGGGCATATCAATGGCGGACGCGGGAATCTCCATGCCGGCCAACTCCTGGCAAGACAACGGCTGCGGCTGCTGCGCCGACGACGAACCGCCGCCGTCG